>ULTX01050717.1_pt1 | contig 24168 bp, 15 predicted proteins | sample 1958041 | NCBI WGS metagenome assembly ULTX01 (sample SAMEA4835747, study PRJEB28245) | human gut metagenome | biome: gut microbiome; material: fecal sample | place: Denmark | collected 2008
GAGAATTAAAAATGAATAATTAAAAATTAAAAACGAGGTTCATGCATTCCGTGTAATCCGTGACAGATAATTTTAGTCGAAAGGGGCCTGTATAACTCCTAAAAAATAAATTCGCAATTCAATAAATAAAAATACTCGATATGGAAAAACTAGTCATCGCGGGACGTGAGTTCGACTCCCGCCTCTTCCTGGGAACAGGAAAATTCAACTCGAACGAAGTAATGGAACAATCCATCCTGGCATCGGGCACCGAAATGGTTACCGTAGCCATGAAGCGCATCGAACTGGAAAACAAAGACGACGACATGTTGCGGCACATTGTACATCCGCACATACAACTGTTACCTAACACCTCGGGGGTACGCAATGCCGAAGAAGCTATATTCGCTGCCCAAATGGCACGCGAGGCTTTTGGTACCAACTGGCTGAAGTTGGAAATCCATCCAGACCCTCGTTACCTGCTCCCCGACTCTACCGAAACGCTGAAAGCAACCGAAGAATTGGTGAAGCTGGGATTCGTCGTACTGCCTTACTGCCAGGCCGACCCTACCCTGTGTAAGCGCCTTGAAGAAGCTGGTGCTGCAACAGTGATGCCACTGGCAGCCCCCATCGGAACCAACAAAGGACTGCAAACACGCGACTTCCTGCGCATCATCATCGAACAGAGCAACGTGCCCGTCGTGGTAGATGCCGGTATCGGCGCTCCCAGTCATGCTGCCGAAGCCATGGAAATGGGTGCAGCTGCTTGCCTGGTGAACACAGCCATCGCCGTAGCCGGCAATCCTGTAGAAATGGCTATCGCTTTCAAAGAAGCCGTCATAGCCGGACGCCGTGCCTACGAAGCCGGACTGGGCACACAAGCAGCCGACCTGGTTGCATCGGCCTCCTCACCACTGACAGCCTTCTTAAACAATTAATAATTAATAATGAAAAATTAAGAACGAGAAAGAGGCAACTCTCCCACTATTATTTTTTAACTTTTAATTTTTAATTCCATAAATGAAAGAACAAGATAAAAGAGCGTACGCTCATGCAGAGAAAGCCTACATGCAGGGCACTCTTTATCCTTATATAAAGGTAGGAATGCAGAAAGTCAACCTCACCCCCACCGTCACGATTGTTGGCGGCGAGAAGGTGACGACACCCAATGCCCCCGTTTACGTTTACGACACAAGCGGCCCCTTCAGCGATCCCGACATCGAGATTGACCTGAAGAAAGGACTTCCCCGTATGCGCGAAAGCTGGATAACCGGCCGGGGCGACGTGGAACAGCTACCTTCCATCACCTCCGAATACGGGAAGATGCGCCGCGACGACAAGAGCCTCGACCACCTGCGTTTTGAGCACATTGCCCTGCCCTACCGCGCCAAAGCCGGTAAAAGCATTACCCAAATGGCCTATGCCAAAGCCGGCATCATTACTCCCGAAATGGAGTACGTGGCCATCCGCGAGAACATGAACTGCCGCGAACTGGGCATTGAAACCTACATCACTCCCGAGTTTGTACGCGACGAAATAGCAGCCGGACGAGCCGTATTGCCGGCCAACATCAACCACCCCGAAAGCGAACCGATGATTATCGGACGCAACTTCTTAGTGAAGATCAACACCAACATCGGTAACTCTGCCACCACGTCGAGCATCGACGAAGAAGTAGATAAGGCCGTATGGAGTTGCCGATGGGGAGGCGATACCCTGATGGACCTCTCAACCGGAGCCAACATCCACGAGACACGCGAATGGATTGTACGCAACTGCCCTGTACCCGTAGGTACCGTTCCCATCTATCAAGCTTTGGAGAAAGTAAACGGACGAGTGGAAGACCTGACCTGGGAAATCTATCGCGATACCCTCATCGAACAATGCGAACAAGGAGTGGACTACTTCACCATCCATGCCGGCATACGCCGCCAAAACGTGCACCTGGCGGACAAACGTCTGTGCGGTATCGTTTCGCGTGGGGGAAGCATCATGAGCAAATGGTGCCTGATCCACGATCGTGAAAGCTTCCTTTACGAGCATTTCGACGACATCTGCGACATCCTGGCCCAGTACGACGTTGCCATCTCACTGGGTGATGGTCTGCGTCCCGGCTGTATAGCCGACGCCAACGACGAAGCACAGTTTGCAGAACTCGACACCATGGGCGAACTGGTGCTCCGAGCCTGGGATAAGAACGTACAGGCCTTCATCGAAGGTCCGGGACACGTGCCCCTGCACAAGATACGTGAGAACATGGAGCGCCAAATTGACCATTGTCACAACGCCCCCTTCTATACCCTTGGCCCGCTCGTCACCGACATTGCCCCCGGTTACGACCACATCACCTCGGCCATCGGTGCCGCCCAGATAGGCTGGTTGGGTACAGCGATGCTGTGCTACGTCACTCCCAAAGAACACCTTGGGTTGCCTAATAAAGAAGACGTACGTACCGGTGTCATTACCTATAAGATTGCTGCCCATGCAGCCGATTTGGCCAAGGGACATCCCGGTGCACAAATCCGTGACAATGCCTTAAGCAAAGCCCGCTACGAATTCCGCTGGCGCGACCAGTTCCACCTGAGTCTCGACCCAGACCGTGCGTTGGAATACTTCAACGAAGGACGCCACACCGACGGCGAGTATTGCACCATGTGCGGTCCCAACTTCTGTGCCATGAAGCTGAGTCGGGATCTTAAAGAAATTAATAATTAAACACCAATCACAACTTTTAATTTTTAATTTTTAACTTTTAATTATTCACTGAACCAAATGTTTTCAGAAGAACTTGAAAAAATAGATTGGGAGGAAACCACCAAAGCCATCTACTCGAAAACCGAAAACGATGTGCTTCGCGCCCTCGGCAAAGAGCACTGCGATGTAGATGACTTCATGGCACTTGTGTCACCCGCCGCCAGCAAATACCTGGAACCCATGGCACAACTGAGCAAGAAATATACCGAAGAACGTTTCGGCAAGACCATATCCATGTTCATACCTCTTTACATCACCAACTCGTGTACGAACTCGTGCGTCTATTGCGGATTCCATATCAGTAACCCGATGGCACGCACCATTCTGACTGAAGAAGAGATTGTGAACGAATACAAAGCTATCAAAAAGCTGGCCCCCTTCGAGAACCTGCTGCTGGTAACGGGCGAAAACCCTGCCAAAGCCGGCGTGCCTTACATAGCCCGTGCACTCGACCTGGCCAAACCTTACTTCTCGAACCTGAAAATCGAGGTAATGCCTCTTAAAACGGAAGAATATGCCGAGCTGAAAGAACATGGGCTGAACGGAGTCATCTGCTTTCAGGAGACATACAACAAAGCTCACTACAACATCTATCATCCGCGTGGCATGAAATCGAAGTTTGAGTGGCGTGTTAACGGCTTCGACCGCATGGGACAGGCAGGTGTTCACTCCATCGGTATGGGAGTACTGATCGGTCTGGAAAAAGAATGGCGCACGGATATCACCATGATGGCCTACCATCTGCGCTACCTGCAAAAGCACTATTGGAAGACGAAATACAGTGTTAACTTCCCACGAATGCGCCCAGCTGAAAACGAGGGCTTCCAACCTAACGTCATCATGAGCGACCGCGAATTGGCACAAGTAACCTTTGCCATGCGCATCTTCGATCACGATGTGGACATTTCGTACTCTACCCGTGAACCGGCTTACATCCGCGACCATATGGCCGCCCTCGGAGTAACGACCATGAGTGCCGAAAGCAAGACCGAACCCGGAGGATATTATACCTACCCGCAGGCATTGGAACAATTCCACATCAGCGACGACCGGACAGCAGTGGAAGTAAACGCAGCCTTGAAACACATCGGACGCGAACCGGTGTGGAAAGACTGGGACGCAAGTTTCGACCTGTTCGGTCATCCATAATCTTACTCTGTTATAAATGAAGGATGGTGCAGGAATGTGCCAACTATACAAGCATACAAGTAGCTTCTATGCACCATTCCTCTTTCATAAACAAAATGAATTCCAACAACGCCATGACATCACGATACAGCAGACAAATGACACTGCCTGAAATTGGCGAGGCAGGACAAGAACGCTTTTCTCGTGCGCGCATTCTTATCATAGGAGTAGGTGGACTCGGTGCCCCCATTGCCCTCTATCTGACAGCAGCCGGTGTAGGTACCATCGGACTGGTAGATGACGATACCGTCAGCCTCAGCAATCTGCAACGCCAGGTACTCTATACCGAATCCGAAGTTGGACAGCCTAAAGTATTCTGTGCCGCCCGACGCTTACAAGCTCTAAACAAACAGACGTCCATCTATCCTTATCAAATACGTTTGACCCATCAGAATGCAGAAGAACTGATTGCCTCATACGACATCGTGATAGACGGATGCGACAATTTTGCCACCCGATACCTGGTCAGCGATATCAGCGCCCGTCTGAGAAAGCCATACGTTTATGGAGCTATTCAAGGTTTCGAGGGGCAGGTATCCGTATTCAATTACGGCAAACAGCCACATACTTACCGAGACCTTTATCCGGACGAAGACAGCATGATACACCTGATTCCCGACTCATCAGTAATTGGAACGACTCCTGCAGTTGTGGGAAGTGTGGAAGCCAACGAGGCACTAAAGATCATCTGCGGATACGGAGAAGTTTTATCCGGTAAACTATGGACCATCGATTTGAGAACTCTTCAGTCGCACCTACTCACATTCTGATCGCATTTCCTACATGATATCTCAATCAACCTACAAATTATCAAACACAACATTGAGTGTTGCAAACCAGCCGATTATGAAACTGATTGTCATTACCCTACCCAATTTTTTCCCTGGCGAAGCAGAAGCCATCACTACCTTGTTTCGCTACGGTCTGGAAATTCTACATCTGCGTAAACCGGAAGCAGACCTAACAGAGATAGTAAAGCTACTCGACCAAATACCCGAAGAATATCATTCACGCATCGTTATCCATGAACATTTCCAGTTAGTCAATCAATATAAACTGAAAGGCATACACCTTAACAGACGTAATCCTAACCCACCTCAAGACTATAAGGGCAATATCAGCTGCTCCTGTCACACGCTAAATGAAGTACAATTACACAAGCCGACATGCAACTATGTATTCCTTAGTCCCATTTATGACAGCATATCCAAAACCGGCTATTCGTCGGCCTTTACCATCAGTGAAATACAAAAGGCCCAACAACAAGGTATTATCGACTCACACGTCATGGCCTTAGGCGGGATCAATGCCAGCCGACTTAATGAAGTAAAGCAACTCGGTTTCGGTGGAGCAGCCTTACTTGGCGATGTATGGAATCATTTGGGCGCCGACTTTGTTCCTCATTTTCTCCGCTTACGTCAAGAAACGTTTACACCAGTCATTCTGTCCATTGCAGGTTCTGACTGCTCGGGGGGTGCGGGCATACAAGCTGATACTAAAACCATTTCGGCCTTGGGAGGATATGCCGCTACCGTCATTACAGCAGTAACTGCCCAAAACACTCAAGGCGTACAAGCGATCTACCCACAAAGTGAAGAAATAGTACGTCGCCAAATCGAATCTGTGATGGATGACCTTACTCCCCACGCCATTAAGATAGGTATGGTACATGATGTTGACATTGTAACAGCTATTGCCGATTGTCTGAAAACCTATAGGCCCAAACACATTGTTTATGATCCGGTGATGATCTCGACCAGTGGCCGTCGGTTAATGACAGAGAAAACCGTACAGGCAGTCTGCGAAAAGCTATTCCCATTGTGCGACCTTATCACCCCCAACCTGCACGAAACAGCTCTGTTGACTGGCAAAACCATAAATACCATAAACGACATGGAACAAGCCGCACAGGCCCTTGCTCATCACTATGGAATATCGGTACTTGTCAAAGGAGGACATCTGGAAGGAGATAAAATGTGTGATGTCCTATTCCACCAAGAAAACACTTACCACTATGTTGCTCCCAAAATTGAAAGCCATAATCTGCACGGAACAGGATGCACACTTTCATCAGCCATTGCCACACAACTGGCTTATGGAATCTCTATGGAACAGGCAGTAAAACAAGCTAAACAATACACTTATCAAGCCATCAACCGAGGAAAAGACATGCAAATCGGCCATGGGAATGGCCCCCTATGGCACTTTTTTAGAGCTATACCTATTTATATTTAAATTTATCCGCTATTTTTGCAGAGACAATCACCACAAATAGGTATTAATATGGAAAAAGCAAAAGTTTTTTATTCAGATTTGCGTACTTCCTCAACATCCAACCTGCTGGACAAAATGGAACGCTTGTTGAAACGTGCCGGTATCGCACAACTTCCTTTGAAAGATAGCTTTACTGCTATAAAAATTCACTTCGGTGAACCCGGAAATCTGGCATACATACGTCCAAATTATGCTGCCCGCATGGCTAACCTCCTCCGGCAATTTGGAGCAAAGCCTTTTCTGATTGACTGCAACACGCTATATAGCGGCCGTCGTTCGAATGCCGTGGATCATTTGCAAAGTGCCATGGAAAATGGATTCAATCCAATATCCGCACAATGCCAGGTTATCATCGGTGATGGATTGAAAGGTACAGACTACCGTGAAATTCCTTTGAACGGCGAATATTGCCCTGCACCTAAAATTGGTACAGCCATTGCTGATGCTGACGTCATCATCAGTATGAACCACTTTAAAGGACATGAACAAGCTGGCTTCGGCGGCGCACTGAAGAACTTGGGTATGGGGTGTGCCAGCGTAGGCGGAAAGCTGGAACTGCATGCAGCATCTCAACCTAAAATCAATACAGACAATTGTATTGGATGCAACATTTGTGTGAAGCATTGTGCACACGATGCTGTACACTTGAATGCAAACCGAAAAGCAGAAATAGACTATACCAAATGCGTTGGCTGTGGCCAATGTGTCGCCTTGTGTCAACATGATGCAGCTGTCGTCAGCGATTGGGACACTTCCGAACGGTTAAACTATAAAATAGCAGAATATGCCTTGGCTGTAGTAAAAGACAAACCACATTTTCACATCAGCTTCATCATGAATGTATCACCCGAATGTGACTGCTGGAACCATAACGATGCAGCCATTATCCCCGATCTTGGAATGTTGGCATCGGCTGACCCTGTAGCATTGGACAAAGCATGTGCCGACATGGTGATTGCAACTCCCATCCTACATGGCAACAATGTACTGGGAGAAAAGCACAAACACGAAGATCTGTGTGGATGTGACAAGTTCCATATGATACATCCTGACACCGACTGGTTAGCCGGCCTGCGACATGCCGAAAAAATAGGTTTAGGAACTATGGAATACGAATTGATCAAGATATAAATCTCAAAAAATACACCAATATATGGAAACCAAAACGAAACTTTACTCATTGTCTTTCGGAAACATAAAGACATATTTGTTTGCCTTCTTATTTATCGCTGGCAACATTCTTCTCCCACAACTCTGCCATCTTATTCCAGCTGGTGGACCTACATTTTTACCAATCTATTTCTTTACACTGATTGCAGCCTATAAATACGGCTTCCGTGTAGGTCTGCTTACTGCATTGCTTTCACCGGTCATCAACCACCTGCTTTTCGGTATGCCCGCAACAGCCACACTCCTGCCTATCCTGATAAAATCGACATTGTTGGCAGGCGCAGCATCAATAACAGCCCACTACGCACAAAAAACAACTATTGCCACATTACTGATCGTCGTGCTGAGCTATCAGCTTATCGGTACAACTGTTGAATGGGCTTTATGCGGTGACTTTTACGTGGCTATTCAGGACTTTCGCATGGGGATCCCTGGATTGCTGATACAATGGCTGGGAGGCTATCTATTGTTAAAAGCCCTCAGAAATCTCTGATATATTCTATTACAACGTCAGCTGGAGCATGAATGAGTTAAGTCTTTATTCATGCTCCAGTCTTTTTGTATCCTCCCTGTTCAGACGTAAACGTCTCAAGAAAAAGTACGTTCAATTACAATTATTTCCGCACTTATTCGTCATTCAAACAAGAAATTCATTAAATTCGTGCCGAATAAAAAGATACAAATCCAGAGAAAATGGAAATTATAACAAATAACTGGTCAACTAAAAAATATGCAATAGGATTTGCCTTAAGCGGCGGATTCATTAAAGGGTTTGCACATTTAGGAGTCATGCAGGCATTACTGGAACATGATATTCGTCCAAACATCCTGTCTGGAACCAGTGCAGGCGCATTGGCCGGTGTCTTTTATGCTGACGGGAATGAACCACACAAAGTACTTGACTACTTTGCCGGACACAAATTTCAAGATCTGACCAAATTAGTTATACCGAAAGTAGGATTATTCGAATTGGACGAATTCATTGATTTTTTGCGAAGCAACCTGAAAGCCAAAAAACTGGAACAACTACAAACTCCGCTAATTATCACTGCAACCGATTTAGATCATGGACGTATTGTACATTTTCACAAAGGTGACATTGCCGAACGTGTAGCAGCATCATGCTGCATGCCTGTCCTTTTCGCTCCGGTCAACATAGAAGGAACGCATTACGTCGATGGCGGCTTAATGATGAATCTACCAGTATCAACCATCCGCAGAATTTGTGAAAAAGTTGTTGCGGTAAACGTAAGTCCGCTTATGGCGCCAAAATATAAAATGAACATTGTAAGTATAGCCTTACGCTCTTACAATTTTATGTTCCGGGCCAACGCTTTTCCCGAAAGAGAAAAAGCAGACTTACTTATCGAGCCATATAACTTAGCAGGCTATAGCAATACAGAATTGGAAAAAGCAGAAGAAATATTCATGCAAGGCTATAACACAGCTAATGAAATATTATCGCAAACATTATCAGCAAACGGAAGCGTCTGGAAAAACGGAAATAATACTCCTGCAACCTCCTCCACTTCTAATAACTAACATATATTAATATCAAACTTCAATCAACAGCAACATGAACGATAACCATAATAAACTGATTATTTATCAAGTATTTACACGCCTGTTTGGTAATAATAACAACCACTGTATCTACAATGGCAGCATCACTGAAAACGGATGCGGGAAAATGGCTGATTTTACCATGAAGGCTTTGAATGAAATAAAAAAACTGGGAGTGACACACATATGGTACACGGGAATCATAGAACATGCGACCCAAACAGATTATCGCCGTTACAACATACAACCAGACCATCCGGCCATTGTAAAAGGAAAGGCTGGCTCTCCTTACGCCATTAAAGATTACTATGATGTTGATCCTGATCTGGCTAAAGACATTCCCGGACGAATGAAAGAATTCGAAAATCTTGTCTTGCGTACACACAGATGTGACTTAAAGGTCATCATTGACTTCGTTCCCAACCATGTGGCTCGTCAATATCATTCGGATAACCAGCCTGATGGTACCGCTCAACTTGGAGCTAATGATGACCCAACATATGCATTCAGCCCGTACAACAACTTCTATTACATACCCAATTCAGAGTTGCACGCTCAATTCGACATGAAAGGAGCTGCTGCCGAACCATACAAAGAATTCCCGGCCAAAGCTACCGGCAACAACCGCTTCGATGCTTATCCCAATATCAACGATTGGTATGAAACCGTAAAACTGAACTATGGTATCGATTACTTAAACGGAAATACCCCTCATTTTACTCCCATACCTGACACATGGACGAAAATGTTAGATATCCTATTGTTTTGGGCAGGAAAGAACATTGATGGATTCCGCTGCGATATGGCTGAAATGGTGCCTGTAGAATTTTGGGAATGGGCTATTCCACAAGTAAAGGCTCAATACCCCTCCATTCTATTTATAGCAGAAGTCTATAATCCTGCCGAATATAAAAATTATCTGTTCCGTGGTAAATTCGATTATCTTTATGACAAGGTCGGATTGTACGATACATTACGCTCCATTATCAGTAACAATACTTCAGCAACTGCTATCACGCACGCTTGGCAAAGTCTGGACGGTATTGAGAAACGTATGCTTAACTTTTTGGAAAACCATGATGAACAACGCATTGCTTCTGACTTTTTTGCCGGCAATCCGTTCAAGGCAATTCCAGGCTTCATTGTATCTGCTTGTATGAATACCAATCCAATGATGATCTACTTTGGACAAGAATTTGGAGAGCCAGGTATGGATAGTGAAGGTTATAGCGGACATGACGGCCGAACAACGATCTTTGACTACTGGAGCGTGGACTCTATCCGCCGATGGCGTGACGGAGGTAGATTCAGTGGTAATATGTTGACAGATGAACAAAAATCACTATATAACATCTATCAACGCATTCTCACACTATGCAATAAGGAAAAAGCAATATCACAAGGAGCCTTCTTCGACTTAATGTACGCAAACCTAAATGGCTGGCGTTTTAATGAGCACAGACAATATGCCTTTTTACGAAAATATGAAAACGAGCTACTGATCATTGTAGTAAACTTCGACCACATGTCAATGGATCTTGCTGTCAACATACCGTCACATGCGTTCAATTTCCTGCAAATTCCGCAACTTACCAAATGCCATGCACAGGATCTGATTAGTGGGGAAAAAGAAGAAATCAGCTTGCTACCTTATAAAGCGACAGATATTTCGGTAAAAGGATACAGTGGAAAGATTTTAAAAGTGATACTTTAATAATCAGCTATTATAAACAACCAGCTATGAACGATCCGCATATATTGGGAACCGAGCGTATTGGCAAATTACTCTTGCAATATTCCATTCCAGCCATTATCGGAATGACCATTACGTCTTTGTACAACATCATTGACAGTATCTTTATCGGTCACGGCGTAGGTGCTATGGCTATTGCAGGACTTGCCATAACCTTTCCACTCATGAACCTCGTTGTTGCATTCTGTACATTGGTCTCCGCCGGTGGAGCCACGATCTCATCCATCCGGTTAGGCCAACAGGATCTGAAAGGAGCTAATGAAATTGCGGCTACAACTCTCACTCTTTGTCTGATAAACTCTATCATTTTTGGAGGTATTTCACTCATATTTTTAGATGAAATTCTACTATTTTTTGGAGCCAGTAAAGACACACTCCCCTATGCCCGCGATTTCATGCAAGTCATACTGCTGGGTACTCCCATATCATATACAATGATTGGATTGAATAATATCATGCGCGCTACCGGCTATCCTCGTAAAGCAATGCTGACTTCAATGGTTACTGTAGTAAGCAATATTATTCTTGCACCAATCTTTATTTTCCATTTTGAATGGGGTATTCGTGGAGCTGCAACAGCCACCATCCTCTCGCAGTTCATTGGGATGATTTGGGTCTTGCAACATTTCATTCAAAAGACCAGCGTAGTGAGGCTACACCGTGGATTTTGGAGAATTAAAAGACGCATTATTGGCAATATTTTCTCGATCGGGATGTCCCCCTTCCTCATGAATGTAACTGCCTGCGTCATCGTAATTATAGTAAACAACAGTTTGCAGCACTATGGTGGAGATATGGCAATTGGAGCCTATGGTATCATCAACCGTCTGTTGGTTTTATATGTCATGATTGTATTGGGATTGACGATGGGCATGCAACCTATCGTGGGATATAACTTCGGAGCCCTGAAACACGAACGAGTCAAAGCAACCCTGAAACTAAGCATTGTGACAGGAGTATGCATCACCAGTACAGGATTTATAATTTGTGAATTATTTCCTCATGCCGTTTCATCCATTTTCACGAGCGATACTCATCTCATCGACATGGCATCACATGGAGTTCGTATCTGCATAGCCATATTCCCATTTGTAGGAGCACAAATCGTTATCGGTAATTTTTTCCAAAGTATCGGAATGGCTAAAATCAGTATTTTTCTTTCTCTTACCAGACAATTACTCTATCTATTGCCTGGGCTGATTATCTTCCCACGTTTTTTAGGATTGGACGGTGTTTGGACCAGTATGCCTGTATCTGATTTCTTTGCTTTTTTAACTGCAATCATTGCCCTCTGGATATACATAAAGAAACTGGGGAAAAAATACTCTACCACTTCCATTGAAAACAACAAAACTCTATAAAATAAATCCGGGGATGGATTCATAAGCATTACTAACAGAAAATTCTTCCACTACAAATTAGGCAACTTTAATTGGTAAATCCACTATTTTTTGCTAATTTTGTAAAGCTTTGAAGCCTTTTTAAAACACTTTGTGTGGTTTGATACAAAAACCGATCTTACTACCATGAAAATAAAACTGTTCATCTATTGCATAACAGCTGGGATGTTTTTAAATTCCTGCAACAAAAAATTTTATACGCCATGCGACAATGGAGCTATCATCAAAATCTGCTCCAAGGATGCAACGCACCCCCAGTTGGTTCGCATTCAAGTTATGGACGAAAAGGTGATGCATGTCTCAGCTACTCCACAGAAAAAATTTACTGATAGCCAAAGCTTGATTATTATTCCTCCTCAAACTGAGACTTCCTATTCAGTTTCACAAAAAGGAGATACTGTGTCCGTTACGACAAGTCAAATCAAGGCTCACGTTCTCCACTCAACAGGTGAGATATGGTTTACTGACAGAAACGACCGATTAATTCTTCAAGAAAACAAAGGAGGAGGTAAAACTTTCACTCCCATAGAAGTAGAAGGAATAAAAGGATACAGTATTCACCAAGTATTCGAATCACCAGACGATGAGGCTTTCTACGGATTGGGACAACACCAATCAGAAGAGTTCAACTATAAAGGTAAAAACGAGGAATTATTCCAGTACAATACTAAAGTATCCATACCGTTCATTGTTTCAAACAAAAATTATGGAATTCTATTAGACAGCTATTCACTATGCAGATTCGGAAACCCCAATGATTACCTTCAATTAGGAGAAGTTTTCAAGTTATACGATAAGAATGGTCAAGAAGGAGCTTTAACAGGAACATATACTCCCGATAAACATTCCGGGAAAACAACCTTAATTCGACGTGAACCCTCTTTGTATTTCGAACATCTGAAACGCGAAGACCTATCGAAAGTAATCAACCTGCCAGACAAATTCCCGCTTATGGGATCTAAGGTCTGCTTTGAGGGAACTATCGAACCTTCACAAAGCGGAGAGTTCAAGTTTATCTTATATTATGCCGGATATACCAAAGTCTATATTGACAATCAATTAATTGTACCCGAACGTTGGCGTACGGCATGGAATCCCAATAGTTACAAATTCTCCGTAAACCTTACTGCAGGAAAGAAAATCCCCTTAAAAGTAGAATGGGAACCCGACGGTTCGGTCTCCTATTCAGGCTTGCGAGTATTAAGTCCCGTAGATCCTCACGAACAGGGGAAACAATCATGGTGGAGTGAGATGACCAAACAACTGGACTATTACTTCATTGCAGGAAACAATATAGACGAGGTAATCAGTGGCTATCGTACCTTAACCGGTAAAGCTCCAATTATGCCCAAGTGGACCATGGGATTCTGGCAAAGCCGCGAAAGATACAAATCATCCGAGGAGATACTCTCCACATTTCACACCTTTCGTAAACGTCGCATACCTATTGACAATATTGTATTGGACTGGAATCATTGGCCGGAAGATGCATGGGGAAGCCACGAGTTCGACAAGAAATACTTTCCCGACCCGCAAGCAATGATTGACTCTATACACGCAATGAACGGACATATGATGATTTCCGTATGGCCAAAATTCTATACCAACACTGAACATTTCAAGGAATTCAACGAAAAAGGATGGATTTATCGGCAGTCGGTTAAAGACAGCCTGAAAGACTGGGTAGGTCCAGGCTATCACTACGGTTTCTATGATGCCTACAATACCGATGCCCGAAAACTATTTTGGAAACAGATGTACGAACACTATTACCCACTCCATATAGATGCCTGGTGGATGGATGCCAGCGAACCTAACATCAGAGACTGCACAGACATGCAATATCGCAAAGATTTGTGTGGTCCAACCGCTTTGGGTCCCTCCACTGAATACTTCAATGCATACGCCCTTATGAATGCCGAAGCCATCTACAACGGCCAACGTAGCGCTGACAATAATAAACGCGTATTCTTGTTGACCCGTTCTGGATTTGCCGGCTTGCAACGGTATTCTACAGCAACCTGGAGCGGAGACATCGCAACACGTTGGGAAGACATGAAAGCCCAGATCACCGCAGGACTAAACTTCTCCATATGTGGCATTCCATATTGGACAATGGACATTGGCGGATTCTGTGTCGAAAACCGTTATGTAAGAGGGCAGATCCAGTGGAATGAGACAAAAACAGAAAATGAAGACTATAAAGAATGGAGAGAACTGAATACACGTTGGTACCAGTTCGGCGCATTTTGCCCTTTATTCCGTGCACATGGACAATATCCGTTCCGTGAAGTCTGGGAGATAGCCCCCGAAAATCATCCGGCCTATAAATCCATAGTATATTACATGAATCTCCGCTATCAGCTAATGCCCTACATCTATTCATTAGCAGGTATGACTTGGCTTAAAGACTATACTATCATGCGACCACTCATCATGGACTTCTCCGACGACGAGCATACAGTCAATGTTAGCGACCAGTTCATGTTCGGTCCTTCATTAATGATTTCACCGGTTTATCAATACAAAGCAAGAAGTCGAGTAATCTATTTTCCGGCAACTGCAGACTGGTACGACTTCTATACGGGTGAGAAGCATAAAGGAGGCATAAAAAAAGTTGTTGATGCGCCCTATGAACGCATCCCTCTGTATGTCAGATCAGGCTCAATCATACCTTTCGGACCAGAGATCCAATTTACGGATGAAAAACCGGCCGATCCCATCAAGCTATATGTCTATCAGGGAAACAATGCTTCATTTGTACTCTACGAAGACGAAGGCACCAATTACAATTACGAAAAAGGGAAATACAGTCTAATTCCGATGGAATATAACGAAGAGTCCAAACAGCTTATCATTGGTGAACGAGTAGGAGATTTTGAAGGAATGCTACAGAATCGCACATTCGAGGTTATCTCTGTCAACGATAACCATCCACAAGCATTCGGTAAGGATACAAAGGGAATTATCATCACATACGACGGAAACTCACAAACGATACAACTTTAACCTATAACAGTAAATGAATATATTAACCTCAAATCAATAAAAGACATAAGCCATGAAAAAGAAGATTTCTTTAATAATAGGCATTTTAGGCATGACATGCACTTGCCTGTACGGTCAAAACAACACCCTGCCTGTATATTTAGACGAGAATCAACCAATAGAGTCAAGAATAGAAGATGCACTAAGCCGCATGACGCTAAAGGAGAAAACCCGTTTAAGCTACGCACAAGGCAAATTCAGTTCGCCCGGATGTCCCAGACTCGGTATCCCCGAGCTATGGATGAGTGACGGACCACACGGAGTAAGGGCTGAGGTCAATTGGAATGACTGGGGATATGCCGGATGGACCAACGACAGTTGTACCGCATTTCCTGCCCTCACTTGCCTTGCTGCCAGTTGGAACCCTCAACTTGCCGCAAAATATGGAAAAGCTATCGGAGAAGAAGCACGTTATCGCGAGAAAGATGTTCTACTTGGTCCCGGGGTCAACATATACCGCACTCCACTTAACGGACGAAATTTTGAGTATATGGGTGAAGATCCTTACCTGGCTGCAGAAATGTGCGTACCTTATATCCAAGGCGTACAATCTAACGGAGTAGCTGTTTGCGTCAAACATTACGCACTGAATAATCAAGAGCTTTGGCGAGACCACATTGATGTACAGGTCAGCGACAGAGCCTTACGCGAAATCTATCTGCCGGCCTTCCGTGCTGCCGTTCAAAAAGGACATGCCTGGAGCGTCATGGGTGCATACAACAAAGTACGAGGCGAATATGCCACACATAACGAACTGCTGATCAACAAAATACTTAAAGGTGAATGGGGCTTCGACGGTTGTGTCATCACCGACTGGGGAGCAGCACACGATACTTATCAGGCCGCCATGTACGGACTCGACATAGAAATGGGTACTTATACCAACGGACTGACTTCGGAATCGGAATTCGGGTATGACGATTATTATTTAGGACACAATTATCTGAAGATGGTCGAAGAAGGCAAGATCCCGATGGAAGTAGTCAACGACAAAGCAGCCCGCGTACTTCGGCTCATATTCCGCACCGCCATGAACCGTCAAAAACCATACGGGGCAATGAACAATGAAGAGCATGAAAAGGCTGCTTACGAAATAGCAACCGAAGGCATTGTCTTACTAAAGAATCAGGCCTCGAAAAAACAACCGGCTCTACTCCCTGTCGCACAAAACAAATACCGGCGCATACTGGTAGTAGGCGACAATGCTACACGTAATTTAATGGTAGGAGGAGGCTCTTCCGAACTGAAAGTTAAGAAATTCATTTCACCTTTAGAAGGACTTAGAAAACAATTCGGCGAGTGCATCGAATATGCCCAAGGTTATACTGCCGGACGCCCGCTCTACGGTAATGTTGACAAGATTCCACAAGCTGTCACGGACTCTCTACGGAAGGATGCCGTAAGCAAAGCCGCTAATGCAGACTTAGTCATATTCATCGGCGGACTGAACAAAAATCATAACCAGGATTGTGAAGGAGGAGACCGACTGACATACAGCCTGCCATTCGGCCAAGACGAACTCATGGAAGAACTCACTAAAGTCAATCCTAATATCATAGCTGTTATCGTCAGTGGAAATGCTGTACAGATTCCCTGGATTGATAAGGTTCCGTCTATTGTGCAATCATGGTATTTAGGATCAATCGGTGGTGATGCCTTAGCCGATGTATTAACAGGGAAGGTAACCCCAAGCGGTAAACTCCCCTTCTCCTATCCGGTGAAGTTAGAAGACTGTCCTGCACATCAATTCGGGTCGATGAGTTATCCGGGCGACAGTATCAAGGAAGAATATAAAGAAGATATTCTGGTCGGCTACCGCTGGTACGATACAAAAAAAATTAAGCCTCTATTTCCATTTGGTTACGGACTTAGCTACACAACCTTTTCCTATTCGAAACCCCAAATCAGCTCGAAAACCATCAACGAACAGGATTCCATACAAATATCGCTAACTGTGAAAAACAGTGGAAAAGTAACAGGAAAAGAAATCGTACAATTGTACATCGGCGATGAAAAATGCAGTTTGCTCCGACCCGAAAAGGAACTGAAAAAGTTCTGCAAAATAGAACTTGCTCCGGGCGAAACAAAAGATATATCATTCTACATCACTGCCGAAGACCTCAAATTTTTCGACGACCGACAGCAGAAATGGATAGCCGAACCAGGCAAATTCAAAGCTTACATTGCTGCGTCTTCGGCCGACATACGCGGTAGCGTAGAATTTGAATTACTCTAATTCTTTCATGACAGAATAGTCGAATCAACATATCACAAACAAGCTGTTGCAAACAATAAAATCAATGAGAACATGAAAAAGAAAAGATTTGTACGTGTCGGGCTGACTGTAGGATGTCTGTGCCTGCTGCTTTCATCATGCCGAACAGAAGCATACAAGGATGCCTCATTACCACCCGAACAACGAGCCGAAGATTTAATCGGCAGACTAAGTCTGCAAGAGAAAGTCGCCTTAATGCAAATGAACTCCCCGGCCATTCCACGGTTGGGCATCAAACAGTATGACTGGTGGAACGAAGCACTGCACGGCGTAGGACGAGCCGGACTTGCCACCGTTTTTCCCCAATGTATCGGCATGGCAGCCTCGTTTGACGACGAACTGCTATACGAAGTGTTCACTGCAGTTTCTGACGAAGCACGTGCCAAGAACACCGAGTTTTCCAAAAGTAATGACTTGCAACGCTATCAAGGCCTAACTTTTTGGACACCTAATGTCAACATCTTCAGAGATCCCAGATGGGGACGCGGACAGGAGACATACGGCGAAGATCCGTATCTGGCCGGCGAAATGGGGGTAAGTGTTGTACGCGGACTGCAAGGTCCCGATACAGCCAAATACGACAAACTGCATGCCTGTGCCAAACACTTTGCCGTTCACAGCGGCCCCGAATGGAACAGACATGAGTTCAACGCAGAAAACATCGCACCACGCGATTTGTGGGAAACATATCTTCCTGCCTTCAAGAAACTGGTGACCGAAGCCAACGTAAAGGAGGTTATGTGTGCCTACAACCGCTATGAAGGTGAACCTTGTTGCGGAAGCAACCGACTGCTGCAACAAATTCTGCGGGATGAATGGGGATTCGACGGCATCATTCTGTCCGACTGCTGGGCAATCGCCGACTTCTATACCGAAGGTCATCATGAGACTGACCCCGATGCACAACACGCCAGTGCAAAAGCTGTCAGAAGCGGAACAGACTTGGAATGTGGTAACAGTTATGCCTCACTGACTGATGCGGTAAAAGAAGGTTTGATAGACGAAAACACCATCAACAAGTCTCTGAGACGTGTACTGAAAGCCCGTTTCGAATTAGGCGAAATGGACAGCAATGTGTCATGGCAGCATATCCCATACAGCGTAGTAGATTGTCAGGAACACCGTGACCTCGCCTTAAAGATGGCAGAAGAAAGTCTGGTGCTGCTACAAAACAAGCACGAACTGCTTCCATTGAACAAACAAATGAAAGTAGCAGTCATGGGTCCCAATGCCAACGACTCGGTGATGCAATGGGGTAACTATAACGGTACTCCCAGCCACACCGTCACCTTGCTACAGGGAATACAGAAGATGTTGCCCGAAGCACAAATTATTTACGAACCCGGATGCGACCACACAGCTGAAGTTACTCTACTCAGCCTCTTCGACCACTGTAGCATTGACGGACAGAGAGGGTTCCGTGCGCAATACTGGAATAAGCCCAAACCCGAGAACGATCCCGACGTGACTACACACATTGCCACGCCATTTCAGTTTACTACTGCCGGAGCCACCGTCTTTGCACCCGGTGTAAACCTAAATAACTTCTCAGCCGTCTATGAAACTAATTTCCGCCCTGAAAAAAATGAAAAGATTGCTTTCAACTTTCAGGCACAAGGCCGTGCCATTCTCTACATCAACGGAAAGAAGGTTGCCTCCAGCCGCCATATGAAAAGTGTAAGTACCTACTCGATGCCGGTCGAAGCAGGAAAAGAATATCAAATTAAAATGGTGTACACTACAGGAAAAAGTGATTATGCATCACTCAATTTCAATTTGGGACGCGAAATCCCGGTAGATCTGACCACCTCTGTTAACCGTGTCAAAGATGCCGATGTCGTCATCTTTGCCGGAGGCATTTCGCCGCAGCTCGAAGGAGAAGAAATGCCAGTCAAGATTCCCGGATTCCGTGGCGGCGATCGGGAAACAATCGAACTGCCAGCTATACAGACCGCACTGCTTACTGCTCTGAAAAAAGCCGGAAAGGAAATTGTTCTTGTCAACTTCTCAGGCTCAACCATGGCATTGACACGCGAAGCAGAACTGTGTGACGCCATGTTGCAGGCATGGTATCCGGGACAGGCCGGAGGTGATGCCATAGCCAAAACGCTTTTCGGAGAATACAATCCTGCCGGAAGGCTGCCCCTTACTTTCTATAAAAGTACCGATCAGCTGCCCGATTTCGAGGATTATTCCCTTAAAGGACGCACCTACCGATATTTCAAAGGTACTCCCCTTTTCCCCTTCGGACACGGGCTCAGCTATACCAGCTTCGCCTACGGAGACATCAAGTTAAGTGCTGCCACTGTGAAAACCGGTGAAACACTAACCCTGACGATCCCCGTAAGCAACATAGGAAAACGTGACGGAGAAGAGGTTGTGCAAGTCTATCTGCGCCGACCCGACGATAAAGAAGGTCCTTCGCATGCCTTACGAGGTTTTAAACGTGTAGCCATAGCCAAAGGACAGACTGCCAATGTCAACATCGAACTGACACCAGAGGACTTTGAATGGTTCGATACGACAACCAACACGATGCGCCCCATCGAAGGAACCTACGAAATATTGTATGGAGGTACTTCCGACACCAATCAACTGAAAGTAACCCAAGTCACACTGAACTGATAGTGAAAATCATTCACGAATCCTCAATTCCCAGAATGCCACAGCCGAAGCAGCTGCGACGTTAAGCGAATCCACCCCATGCATCATGGGAATGCGCACCACGTAGTCTGCTCCGGCAATGGCATCGACGGGCAACCCATCACCTTCTGTACCCATCACCAATGCCAGGCGTGGTTCTGCCTTCAAACTCGGTTCATCAAGAGAGATAGAGCGATCGGTCAACGCCAGGGCAGCGGTCGAAAAACCGAGCTCCTTCAACCGTATCAGCGGACAGTCGGCCCATGCCCAGGGTACTAAAAAGACCGAACCCATGGATACACGTACCGAACGACGATTCAAGGGATCGCATGAATCAGGAGTAAGCAATACGGCATCAATGCCCAATGCCGCCGCCGAACGGAAAATGGCACCGATATTGGTCGAATCCACTACCCCATGAATGACAACCACCCGACGAGCACCTTCGCACACATATTCCACCATCTTCGGCAATGGCCGACGCATGGCACAAAGCACACCCCGCGTTAGTGTGTAGCCGGTAAGTCGGGTTAACAATTCACGTTCGCCAGTATAGATCGGAATATTGCCGACACGGGCTACGATATCGGCAGCATCTCCTGTTATGTGTTTGCGCTCACAGAGCAAAGCCGTTGGTTCATACCCAGCATCGAGTGCTACACGAATCACCTTCGGACTCTCGGCTATAAAGATTCCTCGCAGAGGATCGACCCGGCTACGCAACTGAGCTTCGGTCAGTGTGCTGAACACTTCTACACCGGAATGTTCTAAGGAAGAAATTTCAATGACAGGCATATTGTTCTCTTAAATTTACCGATGCAAAAGTAGTATTTCTACCTCACATATCGACAACATGTGCTTTTCTTTATTCATTCTGCCCCAAAAGACAGCCAATAACAGGCTCCATTTTTTCCCAGTTAGGAAAAAATTCCTGCCTAACTGGAAAAATATTTTTCTCTAACTGGGAAAAAATCAATACACAACTATTTCCGTAACAGCTTATGTTTTACTTCAGGCTTCCGAAGCAATACCCAACTTTCGTAACCCTCTTTTTTATTTAAACGGTGTAGATTCCTCAAAATTACGACTGATAACTACTAAATCCGTGAAATAGCTGACCTGCAGATATCAAGTTATTCAAATAGGTCAGTGAAAAACAATGCAAATAGTACTTAGCTATATATAAAAAGAGGATGCATCCCCACGGATACATCCTCCCTGAAACCCATAAAAGTACGGCTCTTTTTTATTATTGAGTTATATGAAGAAGAGAGTAGACTATGAAACCGCTACCTTCATGGGACTATCTTCATATCGAATTGTCAATAACATCTGTCATACGTCAACGTCATTCGCTTCCACCTCCCAAGGCATTGTATAGACTAATGATGTATTGACATTTGGAAAAGCTGTCGGAAACAACATTCAGACGGGCACTTAATAGCGACTGACGCGCCGTCAGCAACTCCAGATACGTAGCATTACCGGTCCGGTACAAAGCTTCGGCAGTCGTAACAGTACGTTCCAATTCCTGGCACTGCTTTTGGTGACTTTCCAAGCTGCGTTGAGCCGAACTCACAGCAAACAAGGCATCGTTTACTTCCTGTCCAGCGTCGAGCAACGTCTGTTTGTAGTTGAGCAACGCTATTTGTTCCTCATCCTTCGAGACGCGCAATTTGGAAATCAGCTTGCCACGGTTGAAGATGGGCTGAGTCAAAGATGCTACAGCCGACAAGATCCAACCACCCGGATTGGTCACTGCCTGACCAAGAGAATTGGTCCATCCGGCACTGCCCGAAAGAGTCAGGTTGGGATAAAAAGCCGAACGTGCCTGATTTGTGGTATAATATGCATTGGCAAGCGTCATCTCGGCCTGCACCACATCGGGACGTTTAGCCAACAACCTCAACGGCACACCGGTCTGAAACTCTTCAGGAAACTGCTGCTCTTTCAGCGAACCCCGTTCGACCGTACGCGAAGTGATGCCCAATAACGTACACAGCGTGTTTTCTGATTCTCGCTGCTGACGGAGCAAATCGTTGTGAGTAGCTTCCAACTCGTACAAGCTTGCACGCGCCTGTGTAACAGCGTTCTCGGTTTCTTCACCAACTTTCAGTTTGGCTTCGAGTAAACGTATCTGTTCCCTCCATACGTCGAGCGTAGATGAACTGATAGCTATCTGCTCATCCAGCATCAGCAACGAGTAATAATCGTTGGCAATGGTAGCAATCAGCTCCGAACGGACTGCCTGCTGATAGGCCTGCTGCTGAAACAGAGTAGCTTGAGTTCCCTTCCGGGCATTGCGTAAATTACCAAACAAATCCACCTCCCAACTTGCCTGAAGAGGCAGTTCGTACGTCTTCACCGGCTTGCCGCCTTCAGTACTGGTCAGTGTGCCCTGCGGCGACAAAGTGAGCGATGGCAAAAACGACAGGTTGGCTGCTTTCAGCTGGGCCTTTGCCTGATCTACGCGCAACCATGCAGTCTGCATGTCGGTATTGTTTTCCAGACCGAAACGAATCAGCTTCTGCAACAGCGTATCCCGAAAAACTTCCTGCCAAGGCAAGTCACCGAAACTGACGGAGTCTTCAGCTGCTACGGAATCTGAATTCCTGAACAGACTGTCAACCGGCAAATCTTCGGGACGTTGATAATTGCGGTAAATATGGCAACTACTTAGCGTTGCCATACACATAATCATATAAACTATCTTTTTCATAATTTTCTGTCTTCTTTTCGTTTACCCATAACCCGTTCTTCCAAATACTGGAAAGTAATGAAGAAAGCAGGCGTTACAAACAGCAGAGCTATCGTACCTATCAACATACCTCCTACAGCACCTACACCCAGCGAAGTATTACCATTGGCTCCTACTCCCGAAGCAAACATCAGCGGAAGCAGACCGAATATCATGGTCAGTGCTGTCATTAGAATCGGTCGCAAACGTACGCCGGCAGCAGAAATGGCAGCCTGTGACAGCGACATGCCCTCTTTGCGACGCTCCGTAGCATACTCGGTCAGCAGGATGGCCGTCTTTGACAAAAGTCCGATCAGCATGATCAGTCCCGTCTGCAAATAAATGTTGTTTTCAATTCCCCACAGACGAGCGAACAGGAAACTTCCCATCAGTCCGAAAGGTACGGACAGAATAACGGCCATCGGGATAAACAAACTTTCGTAAAGCGCACAAAGTATCAGATAGATGAAGAGAATACATACACCATAAATGATAACCGTGTCGTGCGAATTGGCCATCTGCTCTTCCTCGCGTGTCATACCCGAAAACTCGTAACCATAACCGGTTGGCAACGTTTGCGCTGCCACTTCCTTCACTGCATTAATGACATCACCCGAACTGTATCCGCTGGCAGGCATACCCTGCACGTTGATGGACGAGAACATGTTGAAGCGCGTCAGCGACTCGGCTCCATATGTTTTGCTTAAAGTTACAAACTGACTAATCGGTGCCATACCATCCGAAGTCTTCACATAAATGTTATCGAGCGACTGCATCGACTTTCGGCTGTCCGAAGGTGCCTGTATGATGACCCTGTACAACTTCGTGAAGCGGTTGAAGTTGGAAGCATATATACTTCCGAAATAGCCGGACAAAACAGACAGAACATGTTCGGTAGTTATACCGGCACGCTGACATTGCGCCTCGTCCACATCGACACGATATTGCGGAAATTCTGCACTGAACGAAGTGTATGCCATCTGAATTTCAGGACGTTTGTTCAGTTCCACCAGGAAATCGTCCGTCACCTTGCTCAAGGCATCAATGCCTTTACCCGAACGGTCCTGCATATACAATTCAAAGCTGTTACCCGTTCCATAACCCGAAATCATAGGTGGTGAGAAAACAAAGATATTTGCACTCTTTATATGAGCCGTACGCCGATAGATTTCAGCCGAGATAGCATCTACACTGTTCTCCTCGCCCGGACGTTCGTCCCAATGCTTCAACTTAACGATGAACATACCGTGCGAAGCACCACTTCCGGTTCCCATTCCAAATCCGGCTACTTTATTAAAGTTCGCAATCTGTGGAATCTCCTTCAACTCCTTCTCGACCTCTCCCATGATGCTTGCCGTTTCAGCCAATGTGCTACCGGCAGGGG
>ULTX01050885.1_pt1 | contig 23787 bp, 24 predicted proteins | sample 1958041 | NCBI WGS metagenome assembly ULTX01 (sample SAMEA4835747, study PRJEB28245) | human gut metagenome | biome: gut microbiome; material: fecal sample | place: Denmark | collected 2008
CTGTCATAAATGATAGCTGTTTAAAAAATTAATACTCTACCCTCTCGGGCAATTCTTCTTCAGATTTATTGGTGTTTTTGAGTTTATGGTTAAAATTACATTCCAGTATAGTTATGCGGAGTTATCGCACGGAGTTCTTTCTTGATTTCCTCACTTACATTCAGGGTCTCGATGAAATCTTTGATAGAGGCTTCATTGATGGCCTGATTAGTACGTGTCAAAGCCTTCAAGGCTTCGTACGGATGCGGATAAGCTTCCCGACGCAGAATTGTCTGGATAGCCTCAGCCACCACACTCCAACAATTGTCCAGATCTTCGTAAATCTTATGTTCATTCAGCAAAAGTTTACCCAATCCTTTCAGTGAGCTCTGGATAGCTATCAGTGTATGTCCGAATGGAACACCGATATTACGCAAAACAGTAGAATCTGTCAAATCGCGCTGCAGACGTGATACAGGCAATTTGGATGACAGATGTTCGAACACGGCATTAGCCATTCCCAGGTTACCTTCCGCATTCTCAAAGTCAATCGGATTCACTTTGTGTGGCATGGCGCTTGAACCTACTTCACCGGCTTTAATCTTCTGCTTGAAGTATTCCATCGAAATATACTGCCAGAAGTCACGGTTCATATCAATCATGATAGTATTGATACGCTTCATGGCGTCAAAGATAGCGCCCAAATTATCGTAGTTGGAAATCTGTGTAGTATACTCTTCACGTTCCAGCCCCAGCTTTTCGGCTACAAACTTGTTACCGAATGCCTTCCAGTCGAATTCCGGATAAGCTACATGATGGGCGTTGTAGTTACCGGTTGCACCACCGAACTTAGCTGTAATCGGACAAGCCTTCAATACTGCCAACTGACGGTTCAGACGATAAGCAAACACCATGATTTCTTTTCCCAAGCGGGTAGGAGAAGCAGGCTGTCCGTGAGTTTTAGCCAACATCGGGATATTTTTCCATTCTTCAGCATACGTCGTCAGCTGATCTATCAGCTTCTGAATCTGCGGATAATATACTTCTTCCAGCGCATCTTTAATAGACAAGGGGACAGAAGTATTGTTGATGTCCTGTGAAGTCAGGCCGAAATGGATAAATTCCTTGTAAGGTTCCAGCCCTCCCAATTTATCGAACTGTTCTTTGATGAAGTACTCTACAGCCTTCACATCGTGATTGGTTACACTTTCAATTTCTTTGATACGCTGGGCATCAGTTTCAGAGAAATTACGGTAAATGTCGCGCAATGACTCAAAACGGGTTGCATCCAGGCTTTTCAGCTGAGGCAAAGGCAACTCACATAAAGTGATGAAATATTCAATCTCCACACGCACACGGTATTTCATCAGTGCGTATTCAGAAAAATAGGCAGCCAAAGCTCCCGCTTTGCTTCTATATCGGCCGTCAATAGGCGATACGGCTGTGAGTAAATCAAGCTCCATCATTGTCGTAAATGTTTTTTGATTCTTATAATGATCATTATTGAGTGTGCAAAAGTAATGCTTTTTCCTGAGTAAACAGGGCTCACATCGAAAACTTTAGTAATTATTTTACAATTATTTCCATTTATTGTAATGAATACGTGAGTCGTCCCATTTATCCTTCGGAGTCTGCTTCCCCATAGGGTATCCTATCGGTATGACACAGAGCGACTTCACCTGCGACGGGGTGTGTAGAAAACGTGACACCACTTCCATACGTTCCCGATACGGATAAGTAGCCGTCCATACTGCTCCAAGTCCTTGTGCCTCGGCTGCCAACAGAATATTCTCGGCAACGGCCGAACAGTCCAAATACCAGTAATCCGACTTGGTTTCATCGCCACATACAACAATGGCCATCGGCGCAGAGGCCAACATCTTGGCATACGGAAGATGAGCAGCTAAAGAATCCAACAACGCACGCTCATCGACGACGATAAATTCCCACGGGCGCCTGTCTTTCCCACTAGGGGCAGCCATCCCTGCCCGCAACAGATTCTCAACCTTTTCTTTTTCTATCGGCATATCCGACCGGTAACTGCGGACGCTCTTCCGCTGCAAGATATTCTGCAGCACTGTCTCTGCATCCGAAGAAGACACATCACCAGCTGTCCGTTGGCAAGAAGCGACAGTCAGCATCCCCGCCAATACAGTCAATATGAACCACATCTTTTTCATTGCGTAACAAATTCTAACGGTTTACCGTATACAAAGATAAATCTTAACTTAGTTACACACAAGCTCTCGCTTTTGTTTTCACTCAGAAAACTATTTAGGAGTTATCCCATATGATGTATATGTTACTCAGATTAAAAACATATGTTTTCCCAACAAAGGACATACATTTCATCCATACCAAACGTACATTTCCGATATAAAGAACATAATTCCCCTGAGGAAACAAATCCAAACATTGTATCACCCCGTTACCTCAAGACATCAGAACCATACATACACAACGAGCCGGACAGCATCAAGCAAAAAGGGCTTATCCAACGCATAGAAAAGTTATTATCCGATTAACTGACAGATGACGTAGAAATGACAGAAACAGAGTCTTTCATAAAACTGAACCTGATGACAATCCAATTCAGGCATATGGTCAAGCACTCCCCAAAGAACAAACCAGACCATTAGCCAAAGGAAACCGGTAAGTATTCCATCACATCCTTAATTTTTAGCTTCTTCCAATAACAACGTATCACAAAAAAACGTAACTTCGCGCCGCTAAAAGAAAGAAACATTTTTTTGATAAGAAATTATGGAATTACCTAAAGATCCGATGATGCTGTACAGCCTCATCAACATGAAACTGCGTGACTTTTATCCATCGCTCGATGCACTTTGCGCTGACTTGAATGTCAGCAAAGAAGAAATTGTAACCAATCTGAAAGCTGCCGGCTTTGAATATAATCAGGAGTTGAACAAATTCTGGTAATCGCCGGAAACTTCTGAAATCATAGCGGGCTTTGCAAGAACCTTTTCCTGCAAAGCCCGCTATTCATATGTGTTAGTATATATCAATCTTCCTTGATACGAATCAACAGATTTGAAATAATAGCTGTCAATCCACCCGTAGTAATACCGGATGAAAATATATTCCGAACGGTTTCGGGCAACTGGCACAGAATATCAGGCACCAATTCTACACTCAATCCGAATGAGAAGCTCAATGCCATCACCAGTGTAGCCTTACGGTTTATGTTCTGCGAAGCAATGATACGGATACCTGCTGCAGCTACAGTCCCGAACATCAACAAGGTAGCCCCTCCCAATACAGGTTCAGGCATCAGCGAGAAAACCAGCCCTACCGCTGGGAACAACCCCAATAAAATCAGGAAACCGGCAATAAAATACCCCACATAACGGCTGGCTACACCTGTCAACTGTATCATTCCATTGTTCTGTGCAAAGATGGAATTAGGAAAAGAATTGAAGATACCAGCCAACATTGAATTGAATCCGTCGGCCAGAATACCGCCAGAAGCCCGTTTCACAAAGACCTCTCCTTCTACCGGTTCACCTGAAATCAATGAATTGGCAGTTATGTCACCATAAGCCTCAATAGCTGTAATCAGATACACCAATCCTAAGCCGATGATGGCCGAAAGATCGAACGAGATACCGTAACGGAATGGAATAGGGATATTGAAACCACCATAGCTCTGAACAGCAGAAAAATCAACCATACCGCATATCCATGCCACCACATAACCTACCAATAATCCGATGACAATAGAACTCATACGCAAATAACGGTTGGAACTGCGGTTAAAGAAAATAATCAGTACCAAAACCAAAGCGGCTAACCCTACATGCTGAAAGGAGCCAAATGTACCGTCAGCTTGAGCAACAGCTCCACCTCCACATGCAGAAATACCAACTTTTATCAGACTCATACCTATCAGTGTCACTACAATACCTGAAACCAGTGGTGTAATTACCTTACGGGTATATTTCAGTACCCGACTGATGAGCATTTCTACCGAAGAAGCCATGATGGTTGCCCCGAAAACGGCACTCAATCCTCCAGTCAGACCTGCCGAAATAATAGGACCAATAAACGAAAAGCTAGTTCCCTGAATGCATAGCAGACCACAACCGACAGGCCCTACCCTACGGCACTGGATAAATGTAGAGACCCCCGAAGCAAATAAAGACATAGAAACCAAGAACCCTGTAGACTCCAAATCAAGTTTCAAAGCTCCAGCTATAATCAACGGAGGTGTAATGATAGCCACAAAGATAGCCAATAAGTGCTGGAGTGCAGCAAAAATAGTCTCCTTCAATGGTGGGCGGTCATTCAACCCATAAATCAATCCGGCTCCCCGGATAATCGTCTCTTCCTTTCCCATGTCTTATTCTTTGATACGAATCTCACAGTTATCCAAGCTTTCAATAATAGCCAAAGATTCTACATGAATACCTTGAGCACGCAAATAATCACCACCGTGCTGGAATGATTTCTCTATCAGAAAGCCCATTCCTACCAGTTCAGCCCCTGCCTGATTTACCAGATCAATAACTCCCTTAGCTGCATTACCGTTAGCCAAGAAGTCATCAATAAACAATACTTTATCACCCGGACATAAGTAATCACGGCTGACACAGACATCGTATGTACGGTCCTTAGTAAAAGAATACACTTTGGTTGCCAGCATATTTTCCATGGTACTAGGAACTTTCTTTTTAGCAAATACTACTGGAAGCTCCAACAGATACCCAACCATAATCGCCGGTGCGATTCCACTTGCTTCAATTGTCATAACCTTATTAATCTTGGTACTGGCAAAACGGCGTACAAACTCTACTGCCATTGATTTCATCAGAATCGGGTCCATCTGGTGATTGATAAAATTATCGACTTTGAGGATTCCTCCCTCAAAGCATTTTCCATCGCGTCGGATACGTTCCTTCAGTGCTTTCATTGCTTTACGAAGTTTAGATAATTGACATATTTTTTAAATTCTGCAAAGTTATAGGTTTTTCCGGAAATCCACGGTATTTTCCCCAACAACCCGACAACAATAGACAAAAAAAGGATGCAGAGGTATCTCCATCTGCATCCTTTATCGTATTTCCAGATATGAAATCAATCCATTTCCTCGGAAGTATGGTTTTCATCTACCCAGATATCATCACCCACCTGACTTTCCCAGTTACCGATACTATTACCTTCTATCAGAATATTTTCCTTTTTCAACCGTATCGTATAGGTATAAAGTTTACCACCTGTATATTCCGATACCAGACCTTCGGTAGAAGCACTGTATCGAATACTGTTCCGGGTATAATCAAGGCTTAACTTCAAGGAAGAAGACAAAGTCACCGGATTAATCAACACCACAAATGTATGACTCTCTTCAGCTACAGTAACTTCCGGAGTCAATGTCAGAACGGACGTAGACGGAGAGCCTGACACTAAACGATCTTCCGCAAAACTGCTTCCAAAACTATAAGTCTGTGTAGTTACAATGTCTTGTCCTTCAAAACTAACCTGATGGATAGTCAATTCATCTTCTACACTGCTTTTATTCACTACAATCTTCAACATAGCATATACATGACGAAATGCATTATCCTCTGTAAAAGAGACTACTCCGGCAGCATCAGCATAAGACGTCGTACGGTGTCCCACCAAAAAATCGAACGTACCGATACGCTCCAACTCACCGGTCTGTACAGTCAAATCTGGCATAGGCACTGATGAACGAGTCGCTGTTCCTTGATAAGGATAAAAAGCGCAGAAATGAAAATCCTCCACTTTATTTTCCCAATTCATTTCCGTCTCTGTAGTCCATCCACCTTCCCCATATTCCCAACAGGAAGCCTCATCTCCATTGGGCTGGAAAAGACCAATCCGGTCTGTCAACTCAAAATTAGAGACTCCTTGTTCTGAAGTCGTCGTTCTACTCGTCAATACTCCTGAAGCAATGGATGCTTCCAAAAACATCGGTGCATTACTTTCTTGACTAACCTTTTGCAATTCTTCATTACTCTGGCAGGCAAACAACAGACAGCAGGCTCCTGCCAATAACATCATCCTTTTTCTCATGTGTTCAATTTTTAAAATTAATGAATCTGTAATAACAGAAACGCAACTACTTCAAGAAACTTCCTTGCAAACATGTTTTTTTTCAATGTTCATACTACTAAAAAATAACTTTTCCCTATTTTTGCACAGATACATTTATTTAACTTTTACAAATTCATCCATGAAGAAAGTTTCATTTTTATTCGTATTTATTCTGCTGGCTACCTACTATTCATTTGCCCAGCAAGCCAAGTATGTCTTCTATTTTATTGGAGACGGCATGGGAGTTAATCAAGTACAAGGGACTGAACTCTATCGGGGAGAATTGAATGGAAAAATCGGAATAATTCCGTTACAATTCACACAGTTCCCCTATGCAACCGTTTCAACTACCTTTTCTGCTACCAACGGTGTAACAGATTCGGCTGCTGCCGGAACCGCACTGGCAACCGGCAACAAAACCAAGAACGGGGCTATTGGCGTCCTGAAGGATTTGGAAACTCCGGTCAACAGTGTAGCCGTATGGGCCAAAGAAGCCGGACACAGAGTAGGTATCGCTACCAGTGTAAGTGTAGACCATGCTACCCCAGCTGCTTTCTATGCACATGCAGCCGGACGCAGCAGCTATTACAGTATCGGTAAAGACCTTTACCGGACAGGATTCGACTTCTACGCCGGTTCAGACTTTTTGGAACCTGTTGATAAATCGGGCAAAGACACCGAGAACCTGTATGATTTGGCTGGTAAAAACGGATATACCATTGCTCGTGGTTACAAAGATTATCTGAAGAAAAGCAAGAAAGCTGACAAACTTATTCTGTTCCAGTCGGAAGCTGCTTCCGAAAAGGACCGTTACTCTATCCCGTATGCCATTGACCGTCAGAAGAACGACCTGACACTGCAGGACATTACCCGTTCTGCCCTGAACTTCCTGTCAAAAGACTTGTCGAAGGGATTTTTCCTGATGGTAGAAGGTGGAAAAATCGACTGGGCCTGCCACAGTAACGATGCAGCTACAGTCTTCCACGAAGTAGAAGATTTCGACAATGCCATCAGAGTAGCTTACGAGTTTTACATGCAACATCCGGATGAAACTCTGATTGTCATCACCGCCGACCATGAAACAGGAGGTATCGTATTGGGTACAGGTCCTTACGAACTGAATCTGCAAGTATTGAAAAACCAGCAAGTCAGTGAACAAGGATTTACACGGATTATTAACAACCTGCGTATGGAAACAAAGAATCAGGTTTCTTGGGAAAGCATCCAAAAAGCCTTGAAAGAAAATTTCGGATTCTGGGACACTGTCAAGCTGAACGAAAAACAAGAAGCTCGTCTGAAAGCCGTCTATGAAAAGAGCTTCCAGAATCAGGAAGTCAAACTGGAAAAGAGTGAATATGCACAAGACGAGCCGATTGCTTCAGAAGCCAAACGAATTCTGAATGAAATCGCTTTAGTTGGTTGGACCAGCGGTGGACATTCAGCCGGTTATGTTCCGGTATTTGCCATCGGTAAAGGTGCAGAACTGTTTCAAGGCCGTATCGACAATACAGAAATCCCGTTCAAAATAGCCGAAGCTGCCGGATATAGCCATCCATAACATATTCTGCTACTCGAACGACAAATAAGGAGACAAACGCTCAAGGTCTTTCTCGGTAAACTCCTGAAACAAGGCAAGCTGGGAAAGACCTTTTATTTTCCCCCGTTTCCGGCGATATTCTAAAATAGCTTTAGCCTTATAGAAGTCCATATACGGATGGTTGCGTAAACGGTCTAATCCAGCCCTGTTCACCGAAATACGTTCAACCACTGAAGTGTCACACCGAAACCACCGATTCAGCGAATCCGGCCAATGCGACAATTCATTCAACTGCTCAGTCCGAACAAAACCGCCTAATTTCTGACGATAGGCCACAATCATACGCGCTCTTCCGCTTCCGATACCAGGAACCTGTTTCAATACAATCGTATCAGCCGTATTCAATTCTACCACACTACCCTCCGGTAATTTCACAGGAAGAAGTGTATCTTTCAAGAAAGAATTATAAACAGACTTACGGATAATATCAGGCTGCGGAAGAAGTAAATATGGCTGTAGCTGTCGGAAAAGTTCAGGTCCCAGTCCATAAACCCGTGCGAATGACTCTTCTGTACGGAAAACACCTCCTTTTGCACGATAACGAAGAATATTCCGAACAACATAACCTGGTATTCCCAACGAGCGCAATAATAGGGAATCTGCCACATTCGGATCAAAAGGCTGCAATATAACAGTAGCAACAGGTTCCTTCTGATAGGAAGGTTTTGACTGGTAAATACGCTTCTCTTCATAATTCTGAACCTGTTGTAAAAAAGAATCGATCGACATTTCATGACATACAGACATTTCTGCCTGTCCGTTTTTCCAGAAGAGAAAAATACCTATTCCTCCCAAAAGTAAGAACAAGAACAGAAGCAAACAGATAACCCGCCGTTCTGAACGGGTGTAATAGAAAAAATCATTCCACATCGACCCTCGTTTTTCTACCTCAATAAGCCCAATTCATTCAGAAAAATCACAGCTATTCCAATAGGAGCTACAAAACGTAGTACATTGATATAAACCGGATAATAACTTCCTTTCAATTGACCGTAATTAGTCACTTCGCCTCGTACAAGCTTACGGTTCAATACCCATCCGACAAAGATAGCTGATAACATAGCACCTGTAGGAAGCATAATCTTGGCTGTCAGAAAATCTAAGGCACTGAATATCTCCAATCCACCTATGGTAAAATGTTTCCAGATACCCAAAGATAATGAAGAAACAACACCTATGACCACACAGCCAGATGTAACAAGTGTAGCAGCCCGTCCACGTGTAAATCCGAATTTCTCACACAGAAAAGCCGTAGACACTTCATGCAAAGAAATGGTAGAAGTCAAAGCCGCTAAAGCCAGCAGTACATAGAAAGCAACAGAACAAAGCACAGCCATAACCGGAATACCCGCAAAAGCCTGTTGAAAAACATTTGGCAGAGTGATAAATATCAAAGACGGTCCCGCATCAGGATTGATACCTACCGCAAAAGCAGCCGGGAAAATTATCAGACCAGACAAGATAGCTACAAACGTATCAATCAAACCTACACTCATGGCAGTTGCCCCCAAACGTGTATTCGAACCGAAATAAGAAGCATATGTGGAGAGACACCCCATCCCCAGACTTAACGAAAAGAAAGCCTGCCCCATAGCCCCTAAAAACACATCGGCTGTAACCTTACTAAAATCAGGTCTCAACAAAAAACTGATTCCTTTTTCTGCCCCCGGCAAAGAAACCGAACAACAGGCTAGAACAACAACCAATACAAACAAGGCCGGCATTAGAATCTTGGCAGAACGTTCAATACCATCCTTCACCCCTTTCGCCACCACATAATGAGTAACAAACAGGAAAACAGCCAACCACAATAACGGACGAAATGAGCCGGCAGAAAAATCATCGAACATCTGTATGTACCCGGCAGGTGTTTTATCGGTCAATCCACCAGTCAAAGCCTGATAAATATATTCCAATGTCCATCCGGAAACAACCGAATAATATCCTAGGATTAAAAAACCAGTCAAGACTCCTAAATAGCCGACCCATTTCCATTGAGTACCAGGAGCCAACACTCTATAAGCCTCACCGGTACTAGCTTTTGCACGTCTTCCTATGGTAAATTCCGCTATCATGATGGGAAGACCAAACAAAAAAACCAGCCCGATATATATCAGAATGAAAGCAGCACCTCCGTGATTTCCGGTCTCATACGGAAAACGCCATACGTTTCCCAATCCTACCGCCGAACCGGCAGCGGCCAAAATCGCCCCCAGTCTACTTCCAAAATTTACACGTCCTTCATTATTCTTCATAAATTACCTCTTTTTAGTTACAATTTTACTCTTTTCAGCCCACAAAAATACAATCTTTTTATATCTTTGCCCATCAAAGACAACATAAATTATGCTGTACCATATCAAACAACACCTGATTTCATTCATTCTCATAGCAATTATCTGCTATCTATCCTTTTTTACACCTCCTAAAACAGATTTAGACGAAATTACCAACCTTGACAAGCTGGTACACTTCTGCATGTATTTTGGCCTCAGCAGTGTAATCTGGATAGAGTACTTATGGCATCATACATCTGCCAACTGGAGACAATTATTTCCGGTAGCAGTTCTTTTCCCCATATTGATGAGTGGAATCATTGAAATCCTGCAAGAGACCTGTACTGAGACAAGGAGTGGTGACTGGATGGATTTTATAGCCAACTCTATCGGAGCATTAACTTCTATTCCTGCAAGCCATTACATCTATCGCCATTTAATAAATACATATTTCGACAAATACAGGAAGCATATAAAATAAACGCAAAGACACCGGATACTTCACAGCATCCGGTGCCCAAATATATAATCAAAAAATAGAGAGTTATTTCATAATCAACGGAAATCCTTCAAATCTTGTTGCAATTTCTGACGTGTAATATAGATACGACTCTTTACTGTACCCAAAGGTAATCCCAAGCGTTCGGCTATCTCACGATATTTGAAACCTGATACATACATAGCGAAAGGTACACGGTATTCTTTTGATAAACCGTTCACTATATGACGGATTTCCTTTAAATCGTATGCCACTTCCGTAGAATCTACTTCAACATCGATACCTTGATTCAGGAAGTATTGGTTATCGGTAGTATCTACATAAGTCTGGTCACGTAAAGCCTTCCGGTAGTTATTGATGAAAATGTTCCGCATGATGGTATAAATCCATCCTTTGAAATTAGTTTCATCAGTATATTTATCTTCATTATCCAAAGCCTTCAGTGAAGTCTCTTGAAGAAGATCGTTTGCCTCCTCGTGGTCTGCTGTAAGTTTGTATGCAAAGTTCAGTAGTTCGGGCTGCAAGCTAAGCAGGTTCTGAGCAAAATTAGCTGTTCTCATAATGGTCTGTTTTCGAGATTAAAATTCTTATTTGTTTAGTCTCTGCAATATTACAGACAAAAGCATGAGAACACCGCCTAAAACCCGTTATCCTACGGGGGTGAAACTATCAATGATAGATTTTACCCCTTAAAATAACAGTTTAAGGGGGGTAAAAGTTCATTTCAACTGATTTTCCGGGTTATTTTTCCACTGAGTATAAGGAACCTTCATCAAAAAAGAGTTGTAATACTTCACTTGCCCAGTCACCTCTTCACCCAAAAAATCCGGTCGTTCGAAAGCTTCATCTTCCGATTTAAGTTCCACCTCTGCCACTACCAGTCCCTGGTTTTCGCCATAAAATTCGTCAACTTCAAAGATATGGGTACCAACTCTCACCAAATAGCGGGTCTTATCAATCATTCCCGGCTCACACAGCTTCATCAATTCTTCAGCCTCATTCAGCGACAACTCATGCTCCCATTCGTACCGGCTAGTTCCGGAAGTATTAGATGGACCTTTAATGGTAAGGTATCCTTTTTTATCCCGAATCCGAACACGTACCGTACGACCACGCATACTACAGATATATCCCTGACGAATGCGACTACAACTATCTGCCATTTTCCGATAAGAATCATCTTTTACCAGAAATTTCCGTTCTATCTCTTGTGCCATAATCAAACCTTATTCTACGAAAAAAGCATTGCCACACCGAAGAAAACAACAAGTAAGTATAAACTTCTTATCTTTTATCCGGGTGGCAATGCCCCACTTTTACATTTCTTTTACTCAAGAAGCCAATGCATAGCCTACAATAATCAGAGCAGCCAACAGCAACAAAGCAATACAAATCGATTTGAACAAGCGATTTGCTTTTTCTTCTTCCCGTTTACTATAATTTTGCCTCTTGAGATTATTACTCTTTCCCATAGTTCTTATATTTAAGATTGAAATATTTCAAAAATACAATAAATCTGAGAGAAAGCAAATAAAAAAACTTTTTTTAGTCCTCACTGTCTGAAAATTCCATCAGGTACGCCTTAATGAAACCGTCAATCTTACCATCCATAACTCCATTCACATCAGATGTCTGGAAGTTGGTACGATGATCCTTCACCCGACGGTCATCGAACACATAGCTACGAATCTGTGATCCCCATTCGATTTTCTTCTTTCCGGCTTCCACTTTTGCCTGCTCTTCCATACGATGCTTCAATTCCTTATCATACAAAATGGAACGCAATTGACGCATAGCATTTTCTTTATTCTTAGGCTGGTCACGAGTTTCGGTATTTTCAATCAGGATTTCTTCCTCTTCCCCTGTATATGGATCTTTGTACTGATAACGCAAACGAACTCCTGATTCTACCTTATTTACGTTCTGACCGCCAGCGCCTCCACTCCGGAAAGTATCCCAAGACAAGCGGGCAGGTTCTACTGTTACCTCGATAGAATCGTCTACCAACGGAGTGACGAATACAGAAGCAAATGAAGTCATACGTTTTCCCTGAGCATTGTAAGGAGAAACACGAACCAGACGGTGTACACCGTTCTCACCTTTCAAATAACCGTAAGCATAAGCCCCCTCGATATTCATCGTTACAGTCTTGATTCCGGCTTCATCACCTTCCTGCAGGTTGGCTACAGACAATTTATAGCCATTACTCTCTGCCCAACGCATATACATACGCATCAACATAGAAGACCAGTCCTGACTTTCCGTACCTCCGGCTCCAGAGTTGATTTTCAATACACAATCCATCTGGTCAGCCTCAGAGCGCAACATATTCTTCAGTTCAAGTGCCTCTACAGCCTGAATAGCCTTGGCATAAGCTTCATCCACTTCAGCCTCGGTTACCAGCTCATCTTTATAGAAGTCGAATGCCAATTCCAGTTCATCCGCCAGTGTCTTCACTTCATTATATCCTTCAATCCAGCTCTGCAAACCTTTCACCTTCTTCATCTGAGCCTCGGCTTTCTTCGCATCATCCCAAAAGCCGGGAGCCTGCGTACGAAGTTGTTCTTCTTCTACCTGAACCTTCTTATTTTCGATATCCAGATATCGATAAAGCGCCGCTGTACGTTCTTTTACATCCTTGAGTTGTTCTATTGTAATCATATGGAAAACTTATAATCATTTGAGATTGCAAAATTAACAAAAAAGCAAGTATTCAGGAAAAAACGAGTCCGATTTTCTATTTGCCACTTCCACGATAAGTGATGATTTGCAGAAAATCGGACCCGTTTTTTATTCTTCGTACATTTTTTCAATTTCTTTTGCATAATTCTTGAGCAACACCGATCGCTTAATTTTCAGTGTATTGGTCAGTTCTCCCCGCTCCATACTGAACGGTTCCTGCAATAGCGTAAAGCGTTTGATCTGCTCATAATGAGCGAACTGTTGTTGTAATGTATCAATACGTGCCTGGAACAGCCTGATAATCTCCGGATTTTCCAGCAAATCTTTCCGATCCTTAAAAACAATGCCATGACTGCGTGCATATTTCTCCACTTGAGAATATTCAGGTACAATCAGAGCCGAAACATATTTCCGCTGGTCAGCAATGATAGAAATCTGATCAATATACCTGTCTACCACCATCTTGGTTTCAATAGCTTGCGGAGCAATGTACTTTCCGTTAGAAGTCTTAAACAAATCCTTGATACGATCTGTCAAATATAAAAATCCATCCTTGAAATAACCGGCATCGCCCGTACGGAACCAGCCGTCTTCCGTAAATGCCTGCTGCGTGATGGCTTCTTTCTTATAATACCCTTTGGTTATTGTTCCGCCACGAAGCAGAATTTCATCGTTTTCACCGATTTTTACTTCCACTCCGGGTAATACCCGTCCCACAGAACCGATACGGAAATCACCTTTCCATTCACATGATACTGTAGCCGTACTTTCCGTCAATCCGTATCCCCCTATCATATCAATACCTACCGAATGCACAAATTCCTCCACTTTTTCCGGAATAGCGGCACCGGCTGTCGGGAAAAAGTTACCGTTCTCTATACCAATCGTTTTCTTCAGCAGACTATAAATAGTCTTTTCATAGAATCTATATTTCATATGCAAGAACGGAGGAGGAGTTTTCCCGTTCATCAGATAATCTACATTATGTTCTTTACCTACTTTCAGGGCATCCAGCATCAGAGCTTTCTTCAAACCATTACTTGTATGGATTTTTTCCATAGCACCTGCATAAACCTTTTCCCAAAAGCGAGGTACGCTACACATAGCCGTAGGCCGTATTTCCTTGATAGTCATCTGAATATCTTGAGGTTTCAGATTAATACACAACGTACAGCCTTTATTCAGGCAATAGAAAGACCACGCCCGTTCAAAAATATGGGTAAAAGGCAGAAAATTCATAATAACATCATTTTCTGTCAACGTTTTCAATCGTAAATCATGTCCTTTGAAAGCCGTTTCATAACATGAATGATGCAACATCACCCCCTTAGCCTCACCGGTAGTTCCTGATGTATATAAAATATTTGCCAAATCATCCGATGAAGCTTCCGAAGTACGCAGTTCCACTTCTTTCTGAAACATTTTACTTTTTCCTAATTCCAGGAAATCAGAAAAATAAATTGAATTACGGTCATTCGGTTCGCGTTCTACCGTCGGATCAAAAATGATAATCTGCTTCAGTGTACGGCAAAGATTCTGCACCCGATAGGCTACATCATACTGATATTGCTCCCCTACAAACAGATAACGTATCGAAGCATCCTCCAGAATATAATGTACTTGGGCTTCCGAACTGGTAGCATACAATGGAATCGTTACTCCACGTATAGCGAAAGCACCAAAATCCATATACAGACATTCAGGCTTATTCTGAGAGAATATACCGATATTCTCCTGCACTCCAACCCCTAAGGCGATCAATGCATTCGACACAGCGTTTACATATTCGGCAAACTGGTTCCAGGTAATAGGAACCCATAGAGACTGTGTATAATCACGGTATTTTAAGGCAACTTTATCCCCGTATTTATCCGCCTGGACCGGAATAAGCCGGGACAAACAAGAATTGTTCATTATCAATTATTTTAATCTGAATGCAAATATATTATTTTATTTAGAATTACACCGAAAAAACCTCCGTTTATTTCACTAAGCCCTGAGTACCGGAAGCTTTCTATTCATTAGAACTGCAACAAGTACATTCTGTGAATACAAAACAACGATTTATAAGAAAAAAAACTATCTTTGTACCAGATAAAACACAAATAATATATGGTGGATTTAGGTTACTATACTTCAGAAGCACTGACATTGCTCCAGGCACTTATCGGAATCCCTTCCATCAGCCGCGAGGAGGAAGCAGCTGCCGACTTTCTTCAAAACTATATTGAAGAATCAGGAATCATGACCGGACGTTCCGGAAATAATATCTGGTGTATCAGCCCCATGTTCGACACCAACAAACCGACTATCCTGCTCAATTCACACATCGACACCGTAAAGCCCGTAAACGGATGGCGCAAGCATCCGTTCACTCCAAAGCAGGACAACGGGAAACTGTACGGATTGGGCAGCAATGATGCAGGAGCCAGTGTCGTTTCATTGTTTCAGGCATACCGCTACCTAAGTACAACCGAACAGGCATACAACCTGATTTTTCTGGCATCCTGCGAAGAAGAGGTATCGGGCAAGAACGGCATTGAAAGTGTATTGCCGCAACTTCCTCCCATTGCCTTAGGAATTGTAGGCGAACCAACCGAAATGCATCCGGCTGTAGCCGAAAAAGGACTGATGGTACTGGATGTAACAGCACACGGCAAATCGGGGCATGCCGCCCGTAACGAAGGAGACAATGCCATCTACAAGATTCTACCGGACATCCAATGGTTTCAAAGTCACCAGTTTCCCCATGTATCTCCTCTGTTGGGGCCGGTAAAGATGACCGTCACTCAAATCAATGCCGGTACACAGCACAATGTCATTCCAGACACTTGTACTGCTGTAGTAGACATCCGGAGCAATGAATGCTATTCCAACCAAGAACTGTTTGAAGAAATAAGCCGCCACATAAACTGCGAAGTCAAGGCCCGTTCATTCCGGTTGAACTCTTCCAGCATACCTCTGGACCATCCTTTTATCCAGCGTGCCGTTTCTTTAGGAAGAGTGGCGTTCGGTTCGCCTACCCTGTCGGACCAGGCACTAATGAACTTCCCGTCAGTTAAAATAGGACCGGGAAAATCATCCCGTTCACATACAGCCGACGAATACGTAATGATTCAGGAAATTACTGAAGCGATAGACCTCTATATCCAGATACTGGACGGACTGGTTATCTGATTCAGTCCGCTTTCAGACACAAAACAGCCGCAAGATGTCATTCTCAGAGCATCCTGCGGCTGTTCCTGTTTTTTCTTTAACGCCGAATCCAGACTTCCGGATTCAGCTTGGCCGTTTCTTTCCGCAACTGGAAGTGCAGAATAGTATTTCCTTCGGCGTTCGTATGAATCTTTCCGATGATATCCCGGGTATGTATCTTACTTCCTTTCTGTACCTGTACAGACTGCAGGTTACAATATACTGAAATATAATTCCCGTGACGGACCAATACATTAGTCAATCCGTTATACTGGAAAATAGCCGATACTTCACCGTCGAAAATGGCACGCGCATTGGCTCCTGCCTGTCCCTTGATATCAATACCTTTATTATCCAACCGTACATTCCGAAGACCTGGCACATCGTACTGTCCATAATGCCCTACGATGACATAAGGTCCTGTAATAGGCACCGGCAAGGCTCCACGGTTTTTTTCGAAAGAGGAAACCAGTGTACGGTCATCCGAATCCACCTTATAGGCATCCATTTTCGGAGTCGCAGGAGTAATAACTGCATCTTCTTCCTTGCTTCCCGATGTTTCTGTACGAGCCGCTTCTTTACGTCTGGCTTCGGCTGCACGAGCTTCGGCAAGTCTTTTCTCCTCTGCCAAGCGTCTGGCTTCGGCTGCTTTCCGTTCCTCCTCACGTTTCCGGGCTTTTTCTATTTCAATTTCTATCAGTCTGTCAATCTGAGCATTCAGTTTGTTTGCCGATTTACGTTGCTTGTTCAACTCACTCTGAAGGCTGCGCTGTTTTTTCTGCAACGAAGCCACCAGTGTCTTCCGCTGCTGTTCCTGTTCCTGCAATTTCTGTTTCTCAACCTCTCCTTGTGCCAACAATTCTTCTTTCGCTTTCCGACTGGCCACCAGTGTACGTTGTTTAGCCGTCACCTGCTGCTGTTTCCGTTGAACCTGAATTCCCTGAAGGCGCTGAAAATCGGCATATTCACGTACATAGCGCATCCGTCGGTACATCTGAGTCAAATTGTCGGCTGAGAAGATGAACATCAGTTTCTCCTGGATAGACTTATTACGATACATGTATTTCACTGACCGCTCATACTTCGCTTTCTTATCGGCCAGTTCCTTTTCCAACCGCGAAAGCTCTGTCTGTAGACGGTCTACTTCCTGCTGGATAGTCTGCACATCGCTCTCAATCGTATTCAGATACTTCTGCCGTTCGTCTATCTGCCCGGTAATCAATGCCAAGTCGGCCAACTGGCTCTTCACATCTTTCTTGGTAGACTGCAACAACGTCTCGGAAGCAGCAATCTGCTCTTTCAGTTCGTTCCGTTGTTGCTCCAACTGACGGATAGCACGAGTAGTCTGTGCCCGAAGCGGCATCAGCCCTACACCTAACACGACCAGCAAACCGACAATCCGTTTCATAATTTCAACAACATTTTCAATAGTTCTGCCAATTCGATACGCTGATAACGGGAAGAAAGTTCCGTACGGGTTTCCCAATCACTGTTGACAGACAAACGAGAGAATTTCATATCCAGCGAAATCGGTTTATCGGTCCCCAATACATTCACCTGCATGTGCTGCGGGAAATTCTTCCCGTCCAATGCGCCAAAATCACTGTACGCCCAGTCCAGCCCATAAGCCGAACCCTTCACACCGATACGGGTCTTTTCCAACAGACCCTGGTCTGCCGTCGTCCAAAAGCGACAGGACAATATCCTTCCCGATTTCGGCTCCAGACAAGCCAACGTACCGTCCTGAATCACTGTGAAATCCGAAGCATCTGCCACCGACAGCTGCGTCTTGCGAGGTAAAAACAGCTCGTTCAGGAACAACGACTGCAACATGTTGAAATTCAAATCCACATGAGCCAGTTCACTGATGGCGCCAAACGACTCACGTACATACCGTTTGTTCATCCGGTCTACCACCAGAATCCCCTCCGGTGTAATCTCCATCCGGGCCACTTCGATACCCAATAAAGGTGCTACCGAAAGCTGAATAACATCCCCCCGTTTGATACGCAGAGTAGCACTTACCTTGTTCGCACTCTTTCCCGTATTCAGGTTCAAGGCTACTTTCCCCGTCACACACTGCCAGCGGGGAGCCCACTCGATGACCTTCTCCATATAATCCGTACCTGTCAGTCCTCCTATCATAGGAGTCTTCTGTATACGTCGGGTAGAAGAGCAAGAAGCGACCAGCAAGGCAACAAAGCCTGCCAAAAGATAAAAGAATAGGTTCCGTTTCATTCTGCAATGTATTTCTTTAATGCGATTTTCCGTTTCAAGCGTTTCAATTCTTCCGGAGTCCGGGGAGTAGAACCGTCTTCTGGGGTACTACCCATGGCATCGGCCTTCTTCCAGTATTCCAACGCCTTGTCACGGTCGCCCACCATATAATAGATGTCTCCACCGTGTTCCACAATCACCTGGCTGCTGTCTCCACCGTTCTTCAAAGCCTGGTCTATATAGATACGCGCCTCAGTATACTTTCCTTTTTCGAACAGAATCCAGGCATACGTATCCAGATAAGTGGCATTCTCCGGTTCAGCCTTAACTGTCCGGTAACTCATTTCTTCCGCCTTATCCAGATGCTTCCGGTCCACAGACAGGAAATAGGCATAATTGTTCAAAGTTCCGATATTGTCCGGATTGTAGACCAAGGACGAATCGTAAGCGGCATAAGCCTTGTCAGACAATTCTTTACTGCTGTAAATATCTCCGATAATGGCATACAAATCAGACACCAGCTGCTTGTCTGTCTTCTCGTTTACCTGCCCTATTCCTTTGGTGAAAACTTCCAGCGCCTTGTCGCTCTCTTCTTTCTGATAATAAGCAATTCCCAGGTAATAATAGAATTCCATGGCTTCGGGCGAATACTGAAGCGCCGGCAGAGCAACCCGAATCACCTCGTCCAAATCATTGTCACGGATGGCATAACTCAACAACTGCAGACGAGCCGGCTTGTTTTCCGGGTCTAAGGCAAGCACTTGGTTCAGTACCGGTACTGACTCCTTCTCCATATTCTTGGTAATCAGATACTGTGCGCACAGCATAGCCAAATCGGCGTTCTGCTGCGGACGTTCCAGAATCTGACGGAAAAGTGATACAATCTGTGTACTGTCTTTTGTGGTCTGTTCCGACTGAAGGATAAGCTGACGCATGATATTCATCTTCGTATCCGATTCCACATCGTCATTCAGCAGAATGGTATCCAGCTGCAGGCGATACAGACTGTCCTGCCCCATCTTCTGATAATAGGAAGCCATCGACAGCAAAGCCGGTGCATAACCCGGTTCTTCCTTCAGGATATGCTGATACGTATCGTATGCCTCCTGCAACTTGTCATTGTTCAGGTACACATCGCCCAGAATGGTCTGATACCGCATATCGTAAGGATATTCGTTCGACAGGCTCTTGATTTCGTTGAAAGCCTCCTCCTGATTGTCCATCAGCAGATACATGCGGAACTTCTCCATACTGATTTGCTCTGACTTTCCGTCCAGTTCCTCCAGGCGGTTCAGGGTATTCACCACCTCGGGATAACTCTTTGTCTGGTTGTACAGGTCAATCAGTGAAATCAACGGGTCCAGCCGTGAAGGAAACAAAGTCGCCATGTCCTCGTAAACGGCAATCGCTTTCGGCAAATCTCGTTTGCGCTGGTAATACGCAGCCAGTGTCTGCTTGTACCAGAAATTCGAATCGTTTGCCCGCACGGCACGCTTCAAGGCATCCTCTCCCTTGTCTTCCTGCCCCAGGAACATATAGAACTGCGAAATCTCATACAGTGCCGGTGCCGAATTGGGGTTAATGTCCAGACAATGCCTGTACAGCTCGAAGGCCGCATCGTATTCTCCCTTCTGTTTCATGCGGACAGCTTCCAGAAAATAATAATCGTATTTCCGCCGTTGTTCGTATGTCAGCGTATCTTGCTTTTCCATGACTGCAGCTACCGACCTGGAACGTCCGGTCTGCTTACCGGAAGTACCGCAGGCAGCCAGCAGCGCCAACATACAGGCTACATATACATAAACCAGTTTCTTCATAATTTTCCGTTTATCAGACCGTACCGGTATGGCCGAAACCTCCGGCCCCACGCTCGGTCTCATCCAACACATCCACTACCTCCCATTCGGCCTGTTCATGACGGGCAATGACCATCTGGGCTATCCGCTCCCCGTCTTCGATGACGAACTCTTCGGACGAAAGGTTAATCAGAATCACCCGGATTTCTCCCCGGTAATCGGCATCGATGGTACCCGGCGAATTCAGTACTGTCACTCCCTTCTTCAACGCCAGTCCGCTGCGGGGGCGCACCTGCGCTTCATATCCGGCAGGCAAAGCTATGTAAAGTCCTGTCGGCACCAAGCAACGCTGCAAAGGTTTCAGAATCACCGGTTCATCCAGGTTTGCCCGCAAGTCCATTCCGGCAGAAAGTGGAGTGGCATACTGGGGTAGCGGGTGTTTCGATTGATTGATAATCTGTATTTTCATGCACATTTGAATTCTTTCTGTTTTCAAATCTGCGAATTTACACATTTCGCGTGATTTACATGCGTGTTTATCATTTTTTATAAAAAACGGACATTGTAATCCAGGCTTCTGTTCCCCAAAAGCCTGTCTTAAAAAACATGCTCACGTTTGCATTTAAACGAACGGACGTTCCAGATAAAACAAACGGACGAATGGATTCAAACGAACGGATGTTTTTGGAACACTCATCCACTTCAATTACGACACGGCTCATTCTCTGATATTCAGAAATAATTTCGACTGGCTTCTTTTAATTATTTGGCGAATCTTTCCTACATTTGCGTCTATATAACCGACAACAACCGAAGCCATGAACTGGAAACAACTGATTTCGAACAAGCGATTTGGGCTGGAAGCCTACCACCATACCCGTAAGGACGACCGTACTGAGTTTCAGCGCGACTATGACCGGCTGATATTCTCGGCCCCGTTCCGCCGCCTGCAGAACAAGACCCAGGTATTTCCGCTTCCGGGTAGCATCTTCGTCCATAACCGGCTGACACACAGCCTGGAGGTATCCTGTGTAGGACGTTCGCTCGGCAATGAGGTGGCCCTCCGGCTTCTCCAGTTACATCCGGAACTGGCCGATACCCACCTGAGCGAAATCGGTTCCATCGTGTCGGCAGCGTGCCTGGCACACGACCTGGGGAATCCGCCTTTCGGACATTCGGGCGAACAGGCCATCGGCACCTATTTCTCCGAAGGGAAAGGACAGAGCCTGCGCCCGCTGGTTTCGGAGGAAGAATGGGAAGACCTGATTCATTTCGAAGGAAACGCCAATGCCTTCCGGCTGCTGACCCACCAGTTCTGCGGACGCAGACCCGGCGGTTTCGTTCTGACCTACTCCACGCTGGCCTCCATCGTGAAATACCCCTACTCAGCCAGTCTGGCCGGAAACAAACAAAAATTCGGCTTCTTCACTACCGAAACAAACGATTACCGGAAAATAGCAGAAGAACTGGGTATCAGATGCCTCAGCCGGGAAGGCGAACCGTTGCGCTACGCCCGCCATCCGCTGGTTTACCTGGTAGAAGCCGCCGACGACATCTGCTACCAGATGATGGACCTGGAAGACGCCCACAAGCTGAAGATTCTTACCACCGACGAGACCAAAGCCCTTTATGCCGCTTTCTTCAGCGAAGAGCGGCTGAAACACATTCAGGATACATGCCGGCTGGTAAGCGACACGAACGAACAGATAGCTTACCTGCGTTCGTCGGCCATCGGCGTACTGGTGAAGGAATGTACCCGCATCTTCGTAGAAAACGAACGACAGATACTGGAAGGGACATTCGAAGGTCCGCTCATCAAACAAATGGCTTCTCCCGTCAAGGAGGCCTACGAAGCCTGTTCACGCACGGCCTTCGCCAAGATTTACTGTTCCAAGGATGTGGTCGACATCGAACTGGCCGGTTACAGGGTCATCACTACCCTGATAGACCTCATGATTGACGCGGTCCGTTTTCCGGAAAAAGCCTACTCCCAACTGCTCATCAACCGCATTTCCACCCAGTACGACATCCATGCGCCCAGCCTGTTCGGAAAAATACAGGCCGTACTCGACTATATTTCCGGCATGACCGATGTATATGCCCTCGACCTCTACCGGAAAATAAACGGAAACAGCCTGCCGGCGGTATAAATACTGTTCCGACAAGCCTTATAATCTATCTTCCCATAAACTCTATCCCCGCACCAGATACGGGGATACAGAAATTCTCAGAGCTCCGATTCATTCATTTCAAGGAAACAGCAGTGATTCTATCTATCCGTTCGTTAATTAATTCTATGTATTTGTTTTTCATATCGTCATTCAGAAACGACTTGTTTATCAACTCACACATTTGGAATGAAAATCTTTTTCTTCCTTATCAAGTGGACGATAACAATACAGACATCTACACATTTTTCTCTTCATTGACAGGTTTCACACTTACAGCTCCGATACAGTCATTACAGCAAAGCAGCAGCAACGACATTCTGTCAAGCATGCTGATATCTGTATTGCGTAACGCCACATCCAGCAACCAGCCTTCCGGGATGAGCCCGTCGAAAAAAGGGAACAATATACTACTTCTGTACACTTCTTTCTGTAAAGGCAAAGTCAAACTCACCGGTTTTGCATTTTCCGATTCAATATATTCTGGCAAATAATAAAATTCATAACCGTCATCACCTTCTGTCAAGAGACCAGCCAGTATATCCTTGTAATAGATTTTTGCCTGTTTCATAATTACTCCTTCTGTTTAGGTCTCGGTACCATTTCATAGTTAAAAAAATCGAGCAGCTGATTTACTTTATCAAGGCGCAAAGTAGATTTTCCTTGCTCCAAATCACGTACAAACCGCAATCCGACACCCGATTTGAGAGAAAGTTCTTCCTGCGTCATATTAAATTGTTTACGTAGTAACTTTACGGTGGTAGACAGATTATTCATTCTCATTATTATTATATCAGTTCGGGTACAAATATATAAACTTTTATCAATTTTATATCATATCGGGTATATAAACAATGAAATGTATATACATTATACCCGATATGTTATAACTTGAGTGGATGATACATCCTCCAAACATGTAGCATTAAGCAAATTACTAGAGTGACAAGAAATTATCGGCAGGGGCTGTTCCACATCGGCCTTGTAGTCGACAAACTCCTCGGGACGGTAATATTTGCCCGTCAGTTCGTTCAGCTATGAATATAAATAATGGATAACGGAAAAACGTTTGAAATTCAAAGATACAAAAAAGTTAAGGAGAGTCAAACTTGAAAAACAAAGTTTTTACTCATCAAAAAAAATGCTATCTTTGTACTATTCAACAAGTAGCCGCATGAAATACATCTACGTTCCCCTCCTGTTTCTGTCTGTCCTGTTCGCAGGTCTGTCGTGCCAGCGTGCTGAAAAATCCTATCCTTCAGCCATGCAGCGTGCCATCAGTCTGCTGTCTGCCCGTCCC
>ULTX01064293.1_pt1 | contig 23521 bp, 22 predicted proteins | sample 1958041 | NCBI WGS metagenome assembly ULTX01 (sample SAMEA4835747, study PRJEB28245) | human gut metagenome | biome: gut microbiome; material: fecal sample | place: Denmark | collected 2008
AGTCTTATTATTGGCAACGTGGAGTTTTTCAATTTAAAAAACAAAAAGTGGTTGATGCTTATTTATTATTAGGTAATCCTTTTTGCTTGTCAATGTGGCTATTATTAATCCAACTTTCTTTATTTCATCCTTCAATACGTATATATATGTGGACGCATGGTTGGTATGGAAGAGAGACTTTCTTTAAAAAAAAAATAAAAAAAATTTTTTTTGAAATGACCGATGGGGTTTTTTTGTATGGCAATTATGCCAAGCAATTAATGGTTCAAGAAGGGTTTAATGCAAAGAAACTTTTTGTGGTACATAATTCATTAAATTATGAACAACAGCTATCATTGCGTAACTTAATGAAAACAGAAGATATATATTTAAAACATTTTGGTAATAAAAATCACACCCTCATATTTATAGGAAGATTAACAAGTGTAAAAAAAATAAATTTACTTATAGAAACAATCGCATTCCTAAAAAAACAAAAACAATATTTCAATTTAGTTATTGTAGGTGATGGTGCTGAAAAAGAAAATCTTCAGCAACTTGCTCTAAAAAAAGGACTCCTAAAAAATATTTGGTTTTATGGTGCATGTTACGATGAATCAATAAATGCACGCTTATTGTATAATGCAGATCTATGTGTTTCCCCAGGGAATGTTGGTTTAACAGCCATTCATTCTTTGATGTTTGGGACACCAGTAGTAACTCATAATTCATTTGAGAATCAGATGCCTGAATTTGAAGCTATTAAAGAAGGAAAAACAGGAGCTTTTTTTTTACAGAATGATATTTATTCAATGGCAAATGTTATTTCTAATTGGTTTAACATGAAAATAAGTCGAGAACAAATTCGACAAAATTGCTATACAGAAATAGATACACAATGGAATCCGAGATATCAAATGCGTCTTTTTTTAAAGGTTCTAAACTCATAAAATGAAAGTTTCATTATTAACATCATGTGCTTCAAGAAAAGCAGGTGGTCTATTTGCGACAATCCCTAATTTAAGTAAATCTTTAAATCAATTAGGAATTACAGTAAACGTAGTTTGTGTAGAAGATAAATATTTGGAAGATGATAAATATGTATATGAAAATATTCCATTGATTATTTATCATAAAAGTCGTTGGCCTTTGTTCGCGCAACTAGGGTATTCTAATGATATTAAGGATGCGATTAAAAATAGCATGTTTAATATAATTCATCAACAGGGTATTTGGTTGTATCATTCTTGTGTAGCCTTGAGATACAAACAAAAATATCCTAATACAATTAAAATAATAGAGCCTCATGGAATGCTTGATAAATGGGCAATTAAAAATTCAGCATGGAAGAAAAAAATAGCAGGATGGCTCTTTGAGTATAAAAATTTGCATACAGCTGATTGTATTCATGCTTTATGTGAAGAAGAATATAAAAGTATCCGATCAATTGGTTTGAGAAATCCGATAGCAATTATACCTAATGGTGTAGATTTACCTCAAAATCCACATTTTAATAGGGGGAATAAACAAAAGATATTACTTTATCTAGGTCGAATTCATCCTAAAAAAGGATTGAAAGAAATGATTTTAGGATTCGCACAGTTGAAGCAATCATCACCAGAATTGTTAAATAAATGGTGTGTTCGTATTGCTGGATGGGGGCAGAATAAGTATGTTCATAAATTACAAAATTTAATAAACAAGTATCGTCTTAATAATAATATAACTTTTATAGGTCCAGTATATGGAAGTGATAAAGACAAAGAATTATGTAATGCTAATGCTTTTATTCTTCCATCTTATAGTGAAGGATTACCAATATCAGTACTTGAAGCTTGGGCTTATCAACTTCCAGTAATTATGACAGATTTTTGTAATTTACCAGAGGGGTTTAATGTTAACGCAGCTGTTCGAATAAATCCAACCCCCCAAAGTATATGTGAAGGCTTAATGAATTTTTTTGTAAAAGATGATAACGATATAGAAGTAATGGGAAAAAATGGTTTTAAGTTAGTCTCAGAACAATTTACATGGCAACATATTGCTAAACAAACCTTAGAGTTATATTTGTATTTATTAGGGAATGGTGAAAAACCTAATTTTGTATATGAATAAAATGGAAATAGATTTGTCTTTATATCAGAACGTATTGGGTCGAAGGCACCAAGTTATTCGTTTACTTTGGACTATTGTATGGTATATATTAGCTCGTCCCTTGCCGCGAAGAGTTGGAAGTGGTTGGAAACGTTTTCTGCTGCGTTTGTTCGGAGCTAAGATAGATAAAACAGCAGTCGTTTATTCATCAGCTAAAATCTATTATCCTCCTAATTTAGAAATGTGTCAATATGCTTGTTTGGCTTCGGATGTCGATTGTTACAATGTTGATTTAGTTAAAATCGGAGCTAATACAACGATTTCTCAAGGAGCTTTTCTTTGTACGGCAGGTCATGATATTACAAATCCGTTAAATTCGCTTATTACAGCACCGATTGTAATAGAAGATCAAGCCTGGATAGGTGCGAAAGCATATATTGGAATGGGAGTTACTATAAAACAAGGTGCCGTTGTCGGAGCAACAGCTTCAGTTTATAAAAGTGTAGAACCGTGGACTGTCGTTGGTGGAAATCCTGCAAAATTCATTAAATACCGTAGTATAAAGAATTAATTAAGTATTTATGCAAGAAGTGATTTTTTGGACTTGGGATATTACTTCACACACAATTAGTGTGTTTGAAAAAATTAATAAAGTATTAAAAGTAAAAGTTGTTTTTACTAAATACGATACCCGAAGATTGGGATGTCTTCCATTAAAAGATTTAGAATTAGTGCATATTCAAAGCAAAAATGAGGTTGATGCAATTATAGCTCAAACGAGAGATGCTGTGCATATAAATAATGCATTGAAAGTTTTTAATGATGAAGGTATTCTGCTTTTAAATTATGCACTCCGAGAATTGCTCAAAAGAAAATATTTTTGCATTGCTTTATTCCAAGAACAATATTATTGGTGGGGTTGGAAAGGATGGTTGCGCCGCTTAAAATGGGGTTGGATTTTTAATTTTAGCTATGCTCGACGTCTTAAGGCGATAGGATGTACAGGTTGGACAGGCATAGAAGCGCATCGTAAAGCATTTGTCCCTAAGCATAAATTATTTGATTTTATATACAGTGTTCCAAGTATTGATTTTTATTTAAACAAACCGATTGTTTATCAGATTGATCCAGCTGAAGAAAAGGTAAGATTTGTATTTGTTGGTCAGTTAGTAAACCGAAAATCAATTATTGAATTGATAACTGTTTTTAATTCAATCAATAAGAATTACGAATTAAATATAATAGGGAATGGAGCTTTACATGATAGTATACTCTCTAAAATAGAAAAAAATGAGAAAATTCATTTATTGGGAAAATTAATGCCTGCAGATGTAAGAAATATATTATCAAAGTCAGATGTTTTGATTCTTCCTAGTAAGTCAGAAGGATGGGGATGCGTTGTTAATGAGGCATTAATGTCTGGGTGTAGAGTTATTGTATCGAGTGTTGTTGGTGCTCGGGCATTAGTAGATAGAGAGAGAACTAGAGGGGACATTTTTGTCAGTAAAGATTGGGATGATTTAAGAAGATGCATTATAAGGTCAATTCAAAGAGGTTCTCTTTCAAGTAAAGAACGACAAAATATAATTGCATGGGCAAAATGTATATCTCCTCAAAAAGAGGCTTCTTATTTTGAGGAAATCATAAACTATTATAATGGAATTATAAAGCAAAAACCAATTGCACCGTGGAGTTTTTGAATTATATGTTTTATTAAATGCTTATTATGCTGAACATTTCAGTTATCATCCTCACTTACAATGAAGAGTTGCACATTCGGCGGTGTATAGAGAATGTGTTATCCATAGCGAAGGATATTTTTATTGTTGATAGTTTTTCTACGGACAATACATTAGGTATTGCTAAGAAATATTCCAATGTGCATGTTCTGCAAAATAAGTGGGAAAATAATTATGCTAAGCAATTTAATTGGGGATTAGAACATGCGCCAATCCATACGCAATGGGTACTTCGTTTGGATGCGGATGAATATTTATTGCCGGAATTGATAGAGGAACTACAAGAGAAACTTCCTTCTTTGCCGGATGACGTATCAGGTATAATATTCAAACGTCGGCATATCTTTATGGATAAGTGGATGAAACGTGGTATTTATCCGGTGAAGCTGTTACGGGTATTCCGTTATGGGAAAGGGATGTGCGAACAGCGGTTGATGGATGAGCATATTCAATTGACAGAAGGACGGGCAGTAGAATTTAATCATGATTTTTGTGATCATAATTTGAATGATTTATCGTGGTTTTGTCATAAGCATGTGAATTATGCAATTCGTGAAGCAGTGGATTTGCTGGATATTGAGTTGGATTTGACGGGTGCCGCAGAAACTGATGAAAAGAAACAAATCAGTGGGCAAGCAAAAGCTAAACGGATGATGAAACATCGGTATGCCAAACAACCGTTATTCTGGCGGGCATTCGCTTATTTTTGTTACCGTTATTTTTTCAAATTAGGATTTACTGAAGGAAAAGAAGGTTTCTTGTGGCATTTCCTACAAGGCTGGTGGTATCGTACATTGGTGGATGCAAAAGTCTTTGAGATAAAAAAGGCTTGCGGAAATGATAAGGAGAAGATACGCCGCCATTTGAAAGATAATTACGGCATCGAGTTATAAGAACATGAAAATTTCAATCATTACTGCTACTTATAATAGTGGCGGGACACTTCGTAGTGCACTGGAAAGTGTGCTCAGACAGTCGTACACTGATTTTGAATATCTTGTGATTGACGGAAAGTCGGATGACGATACGTTGGATATTGTCAAAGCATATCAACCGAAATTTGAGGGTAAACTGCATTGTATCAGCGAGCCGGATAAGGGGATTTATGATGCGATGAATAAAGGGATACGGATGGCGACTGGTGAGGTAATCGGGCTACTTAATTCGGATGATTTTTATACTTCGGATGATGTGTTGCAGCAGGTGGCGGATGTGATGAAAAATGGAGACATGGATGCGGTATATGGCGATGTACATTATGTCGATGGGGATAATTTAGACCGCTGTGTGCGTTATTATTCGTCACGTCCGTTCCGGAGAGGTTGGATGAGGCTGGGATTTATGCCGGCACATCCGTCATTTTATTGCCGGAAAGAAATATATGAACGGTTTGGAATGTTTGATACATCGTATAAAGTAGCAGCGGATTTCGAGAATCTGCTTCGGTTGATTTATGTAAACCGGATTCGGACCCGATATGTCCCCATGGATTTTGTCACCATGCGGACAGGAGGGGCTTCTACTTCAGGGTTGCATAGTCACCGGAGGATTATGGCTGACCATTTGCGTGCCTTGCGGACCAATAAAGTGTATTCGAATGTATTTTTGTTGTCATTACGTTATCTGTATAAAATAGGAGAAGTAATGTGGAGTAAAAGTAAATTTTAAAAAGCAATCTATTATATGTTTATCGTTATGATGAGAAAAGCAATTTTTATCGGCTTGTTTTTTGTGGCTTTGCCTATGGGGTTAATGGCACAGGAAGCATTGAAAGCTGATACGATTCGGACGGAATTGCAGTCTGAATTTTTAGAGACGGTCGGGGATTCGACCGACTTGGTGGTAGCTGGTGACGGTACTTCCAATTGGTTTATCAGTCTTTCGGGAGGTGTCAATTCGTTGGCTGCGGAAGCGAACCGTGATTATGATAATTTCGTAGACCGTGCTCGGCTTTCGTTCCGGTTGGCAGTAGGAAAATGGTTTACGCCTGTTTGGGGATTCCGGGCACAAATGGGTGTAGGTAAGTTGTCGGGACATTCATTTTTATTGAATTTCTATAATATTTACGACCACCTTGCCGACCACACGACGATGCCAAGCGAGATGTTGCCTTATTTAAGTGAGAAAGACGGTATAACTTGGTTTCATCGCAAATTTACATATATGGACTGGTCGGTTAATGTGATGACGGACGCTGTGCGCTGGTTTACTAAAGAAAAGAAAGCGGTCAGATTGATTTTGTCTGCCGGTCCGGGATTTGCCCATGCTTTTGCTTCACAAGGACTTTCGGCAAGTAATTCGTTTACATTTAATGGCGGAATCCAATTGAATGTAAATCTGAACGAACGTTGGGATGTCTTTACGGAGTTCCAAGGAACAATCACAGACGAAAGTTTCGATAGCCAAATTGGCGGTCAGTCCAGCAGGCGGAACCGTCCGTTGGAAGGATATGGAGGATTGACATTGGGACTTTCTTATAAATTCGGAGGACGTAAATTCACCCGTTATGCAAAAGTTCAGCCGGTGACATACGAATCAGTGCGTTACATGCAACCGGTTACAGTAGTAGAAACTCCGAAAGAGGCTCCCGAAGAGGTCGTTACATCGTTTGCAGTCCGTTTCTTTATCGACCAGTATAACATTGAAGAGGACCAGAAATTAAATATAGACCGAATGGCACGTTACCTGAAAAAACATCCCGAAGCGCGTTTGGAATTGGTGGGTTATGCTGACAAGGAAACTGCCTATCCGTCATATAATTTAAAACTTAGCCAGCGGCGTGTGAATACGGTTCGCGATTATTTGGTAAATGAATGCGGAATTGACCCTTCACGCCTGATAATTGACGCACGGGGTGATACGCAACGGGTGTATAATGAAGATTACCGTTGGAATCGTGTAGTAGTGATGAGATTGGTGGAAAACGAGAATAATAAGGAGTAAGCGATATGAAAAAGATAATAGCAGCAATTATAATAGCAATTGGGGGAGGATTTTCAGTCGTACAAGCCCAGACCCAAGAAGTAGACAGAACCGTGAAGGAGGATACCATTTGGGTGGATTACAAGACCAGATATACTTCTTCTTTTTGGGATAATTTTTATGTGGAAGCTGATTTTGCAGGCAGGATGCTGATGGGGGCAGAAGATACACATTTGTCTTTCGGCAGCCGGTTGAAACCGGGATTCGGTATCACTGTGGGGAAATGGTTTCATCCCGATTTCGGTGTGCGGTTGAACTTTGGAGGTGCACGGTTGAAAGGCTGGAACAGCGGACCTACAGGTATTTATGCGTATGACGATGGTTGGGTAGAAGGTTTCGACCCGGTACAAGAATATTGGAAAGGACAAGGTGTAGATACGCAAAACGGATATCGGCAGGACATTAAATATTATGAACTGAATGCGGATTTCTTGTTTGATTTGTATAATGTCTTTACTTCACACAATCGGTTGAACCGGAAATGGACTGCCCAAGGATATGTGGGTGTGGGCATGTTGCGTGCCGCTAAATATCACGGCATGGAAGATAATGTAAAAGTCGGGCTTCGTGTCGGTTTAATCGGAAATTATCATATTACAGACCGCTTGGGATTGCATCTATCAGTAGGCAGTGAAATAACAGATGCCAATTTTACGGGAGAATTAGGAAAAGGAAACAAGTTCTCTGGAATCTTGAACGGAACAATCGGGTTGAGTTACCGTATTGGTCGTCAGGGATATAGGGTAGTCCGCCTTGTTCCGCAACGGCAGTTGGCTGCACTGAATAATGCCATTTCCTTAATTCGTACGGAGCAAACGGTGTCAGGAGATACGATTGTGATGAAAGAACGGATGGCTACCGGCAGTCTGTTGATACCTTCGGTGGTATTTTATCCGGGGAAAAACGAATTTAACGAAGAATTGCAGATGGTAAATATTTTCCGCATAGCCCGGTATATGATGCGTTATAAAGATGCGAAGATTGCCATTGTCGGGAATACGGGAGGTACGGATAGCCGTCTGGCACGTCGTAGAGCAGAAAAGGTCCGTGATTTGTTGGTGAACAAATATGGCATATTCCCGCAGCGTATGGAAATTCGCACGTATGATGTAAATGCCAAATACGGTGTGACGGGATATGAACAGTCGGTTAACTTTACAGTTATAGAATGATGCGTATGAAAGTAGAGAATCCTTCTAATGGTCCTCGGTGGAATGAGGCGAATAGTGGAGTGACTTTGGGGGATATTTTTCAGATAGTAAAGGCGAAATGGTATTGGTTTGCTCTTTCTATCGGAATATGCTTGGGAATAGCATATATCTATTTGCTTCAAGCACCTAAGGTCTATACTCGCTCGGCTTCGGTGCTGATAAAAGAGGACAGGCGTAGCAGCCGTTCGATGTCGGCATACGGTTTTTCGGATTTGAACAATATGTTGGGCATCCAGCGGAATGTAGACAATGAAGTGATTGTTTTCAAGACTTACCGACTGATGGAGAAAGTAGCGCGTAGGTTACATTTGGATATCAGTTATACGGAGAAACGGGGATTGCGGACCGTAGAACTGTACCGGCAATCGCCTGTGACTCTTTCGTTCCCGGATGCAAGCGAAACGCAATCTTTTTCATTGACCGTTGTACCGGTTTCGAAAGACAAGGTGCGGCTTTCCGACTTTGTTACAGTGAATGAAGCGGGTGAACTGGTGGAGATTGAAAAGCCTCAACAAGTTGTGCTGAATGATACGGTTGCCACTCCGATAGGGAGGGTAGTCGTACAACCCAGCCTGTATTATACAGACACATATTATAATAAGGAAGTGCATGTGCGGAAATCGAACCTGAAAGGGGTAGCTACGGGGTATCAAAATGCCTTGGTCTCTGATTTGGTTGCCGAATATGCGACGATTATTAAACTGAGTCTGTCGGATGTATCCGCCTCACGTGCAGAAGATGTATTGAATACACTGATAGCTGTATACAATGAAGATGCCATTGAGGATAAAAACCGGATTACGGTCAGTACTTCGGAATTTATTGCCGAACGTCTGGTTATTATCGAGCAGGAATTGGGAAGTGTGGATACGGATATCGAGACCTTTAAGCGGGAACATCAATTGACGGATATTACTTCAGAAACAGGCATGTACCTCCAGAATACCAGCCAATACCGTAAAGAAGGCTTAAGTCTGGAAAACCAGCTTTCGGTTGCGCAATATATCCGTGATTATCTTGCCGATCCGCAGAAAGCACTCGACTTGATACCAGCCAATACGATAACAGATGTGACAGTAGAACAACAGATTTCCGCTTACAACGAAATGTTATTGAAACGTGATAATCTGATAAGGAACAGCAGCAATAAAAATCCGGTAGTGATGGATTTGAATAATTCATTGAGTGCCATGAAACAGACGATTATCCGCTCAGTCGATAATCTGATTGCTGGTTTGAATATCAGTATCAAAAATGTACAGGCTCAAGAAGAACAGTTGCAGAAACGGATTGCGGCAGTGCCTTCCCAGCAGAAATATGTACTTACGGTAGAACGGCAGCAGAAAATCAAGGAAGAGCTTTATCTTTATTTGTTGAATAAACGGGAAGAAAACGCCTTGTCTCAAGCCATGACAGAAAGCAATACGCGGATACTTGATGCGGCACATGGAAGCAATGCACCGGTTGCTCCTCGTTCGCGTTCGGTGATATTGGTGGCTTTTGTATTAGGAGCTTGTATTCCTGGGGGAATTTTATGGCTGTTGTTTACTATGGATACAAAAGTACATACCCGTAAGGATGTGTTAGATGCTACAACTATTCCTTTTTTAGGTGAAGTGCCGATACAGAGCAAGAAGGAAAAAGAAAAACTGGTGGTGCGTAGCGGTAGTCACGATGCGGTATCGGAAGCTTTCCGTATTATCCGTACCAATATGGATTTTATGCGTGTCAAGGATCAGGAGATGAAGGTAGTTGTATTTACTTCGTTGAATGCCGGAGCTGGAAAAACATACATATCTTCTAATTTGGCTGTAAGTTTGGTATTGACACAAAAGAAAGTCGTATTGGTTGATTTGGATATCCGTAAAAGTGGTTTCGGCAGACATGGCTCGCATGGACAGAAAGGCGTAACCAATTATTTGTCGGACAAAGACCTTTCGGTAGATGAGGTAATTGTAAAAGACAATTGGGTTAAGGGATTAGACCTGATTTATTCGGGACCGATACCTCCCAATCCGGCAGAATTGCTATTGAGCGACAGGCTGGATCAATTGATGACGGAATTGCGGAAACGGTATGATTATATTATTGTGGATAATGTACCGGCAGGAATTGTTGCTGATGCATCGATTGTCAATCGTATTGCGGATTTGACCATTTGCATCGTGCGTGCGGGGGCAATGGACCGCCGTCAGCTCCCGGAATTGGAACGTATGTACTCGAATGGTATGTTTACCAATATGGCTGTTATTTTGAATTATGTGGATTATCATCATGGCAGTTATGGTTACGGATATGGCTATGGTTATGGGTATGGAAATGAGAATAAAAAGCAATAGAGTAATAAACGATTAAAATTTTAGCGATATGAAAAAGGAAATAAAAAAGACCTCAGTTGAGGTAGTGGAAGCTTATGAGGCTCCGAAGTGTGAGGTAATGGAACTTCAGGCAGAAGGTATGCTTTGTATTAGTGGTTGGGACCCTGATGGTGGACATGAAAATTGGGGAGATGAAGATAATGAAGGAGAATATTATAGTGGTGTAAATAGTAGACGTAATAGATGAATATGAAAAAGAGTAATTTGATTATATTAAGCTTTGCTTTCTTAATGGTTTTTGTCTCGTGTACTGAAAAAGTAATCATACAAGAAGGAATTGAAACTGGCGGAGCTAAAGTGTTGACATTTACTGCTTCAAATGCAGAAATGGATAATAATCCGAATTCTCGTACTTTGGTTCGTGAAGGAGGCAATGTATATTGGGTTGCAAATGACCGTATCAGTTTGTTTTCCAATGGAAGTAATAATCCGTTTATAACAAAAGATGGTGGTCTTGTAACTAACTTTAAAGGGGAAGTGTCACAAACGTCTGATATATATTATGCTTTATATCCTTATAATGCAGAAGCTTCAATTTCTGGCAATACTATTACGACAACGCTTTATCATGAACAATATGCGGAGCCTGATAGTTATGCTTCTGGAATGAATATTTCTGTATCTATATCGGGTAATTCAGATGCACAAGATTTGGGATTTAAACACGCAGTATCATATTTAGCAGTGCATATTTCGTCAGAGTATGTAGGTGATGACATCAAATATATGGAATTGAGTGGAAATGCTGATGAAATGTTGGCTGGTGAAGTAACTATTACTATAACAGGTAATGATGAAGTGGCTCGAATAATAGAAGGGAAGGGGCAACCTATTATTTCTTTGAAGCAGATTAATGCAAACAGCATTATGATGCCTGGAAAATCATACTATTTTGTATTTGCCCCTCAAACTTTTTCGCAGGGATATACACTCAAATTATATAATGGAAAAGGAGGAGTTTGTTCAATAAAGCAAGAAGAACCAATTGTATTTGAACGAAATGTTATAGAACATATAACAATAGAAAATGCTACATTTGAGAAAGAAGATAAGTGTGAAGTAAGAGAAGACGGTTATCACGTAAAAAGTTTAGCTTGTTTACAAGAATGGGCTTATTTAGTTGAGAATGGAGATACAGATTTGAATTGTTATATAGAAGCAGATATTGATTTTAATAGTGATGATTTAGAAACTAGCTGGCCTGTAATTGGAACATTGGCGAAGCCTTATACAGGAACAATAAGTGGAGGTGGATTTACGATTAAAAATTTTAAAATAGATGATAGTCGCCAATATGCCGGATTTATTGGGGTATTAGGTGTAAACGGAGCTATAACAAATTTAACGTTTGAGTCTCCTGTTGTTAAAACATCTTACGTTGGAACGGTAGCTAATGTTTCAGATGATGGTTATGCCGGCTCTTTAGTAGGTATGTTGAACAGATCTTCAATGAATAATTACACCAGTGCAGCCATTACGAATTGTCATGTAATAAACCCAACGGTCAGCGGAGGTGAAAATGTCGGCGGTATTGTCGGTAGAAGTTATGGACGCAATGATGCCATTAAGGGATGTACGGTATCTGGAGGAACAATCAAAGGAAAGATGTTTGTTGGTGGTATTGTTGGAAATTCGGAAGGTATTGTAGAAGATTGCCATGTAAAGAATAATACTGAAATCTCTTATGAAAATACACAATCGGAAGCACGTGTAGGTGGTATTGTAGGAACGAATAATTCCGGTGAATTGGTGGCTTGTACGGCTCAGGCGAAAGTTGTTGGAGATGCAAACAATGGCGGTTATGACGCACGTTATGCAGGAGGTGTTACTGGAGCCAATAACGGAACTATGGTGGGTTGTGCCTTTAGCGGAATTGTTACTGGAGATTATAGTGGAGCACTTGCCGGAGAAAGCTATGGCGATATGTATGGATGTTATGCACAGCAGGCTACGGCACAAGCTTTGATTTATAAAGTAAAGAGAAACTTGAATGATGCTTCAGATGTCGTATTCCCTACATTTAAGGCTTGTTATTGGGTCGGTGATGAAGGAGATGCGGTCTTTGGAAGTAATGACGTTGCGGATTATGCAAACATTGAGTCTTGCGAAAGTGTATCTGGGGTTGAAAGTGTAATGACAACCATGAACAAGGCACTTGACGAAGTGAATGGAAATACTGAATATGCTTACGGATCTGGTTACCAATACCAAACCAATGAGGGAGAAGATGCAACTGTATTTCCAGTGAAAGCAACGAAACCGCAGTAAGTAGAACTATATAGGGCTATAGACGTGTGAAAGTAAAAATGTGTTATACAGTCGCCCGGCATACTTTTAGTGTGGAAGTGCCGGGCGATTTGCCAGTAAATGCATTGATGCAGTCTTATCAACCTTTTGCAGAAACAGAGGCGAAAGTGCCTCTGTTTTCTTTGCAAATAGAGGTGTGCAGAAAGCTTCCCTTGGAACAGGCGGGCGGATTGGTACGCCGTTTTGATGATGATGCCGCTTTCATTTGGTTGTATAAGCGTGGTGATAGATATGCTTTTGGTTTTTCCAATCATATAGATGTTCCCATGTCGGTATTGGTTGTAGATCCGAATTTCCGTAATGGGAAACTCTTTGTCGGGGAAGCACAAGCCTTGTCCTTGTTGGCATTCGGAATAAATAATAGTTTGATGTTGCTGTTTGCACTCAATACTGCCAGACTGAATACCTTGTTAATTCATGCCTCTGTCATCAGATATCGAGGAAATGGGTTCGTCTTTTTAGGTAAAAGCGGTACAGGGAAAAGTACACATGCACGGCTTTGGTTAGAAAATGTAGAAGATACATCACTACTGAATGATGATAATCCGGTTATTCGGTTGGAAGATGATGGTGTTTTTGTTTATGGTTCGCCATGGAGCGGGAAAACTCCATGCTATAAGAATGAACGAATAAAGTTGAAGGCAATTGTCCGTTTGTCGCAAGCGCCAATGAATCGGATAGTGAAATTGAACCGTTTGGAAGCGTATGCTTCGCTGATTTCTTCTTGTTCATGTATGAAATGGGTAAGAAGCATGTCAGACGGTGTATGTGATACGGTAGAAAAGGTTATCGGGCAGTGTGGCTGTTATTTTTTGGAATGCCTTCCGGATAAGCAGGCAGCTTTGTTGGCACTTCATACAGTAGGAACAGTTGAGGTTTGATTGCTGTCATTTTAGTATAATCAGAAAATGATACAGTTATAATATGCGGATAAGGAAAGGTTTTGTTCTTCGGAAGATATGTGGCGAATGGGTCATAGAAGGAGAAGGATTGGAACAAATTGATTTCAATAAACTGGTGATATTGAATACTTCTGCTGCTTATCTTTGGGAACAAGTAGAAGAAAAAGATTTTAGCGTAGAGCAATTGGCGGATTTATTGATAAAAAGATATGGCATTGCACGGGAATTAGCTGTGCGGGATGCTGCTTCCTTGTGTGAGCAATGGGTAAAAGTGGGACTGGTGGAATAGAACGCTTGGAGCAGCAATTTTTTGCCTTGCTCCGCTCCGGTTTGTGGAACAAAGCAATTGATGTGGCGCTTTTTGAGGGGGAAGTCGCATGGCGTAGCCTTCTTGAAATGGGGCAAAAACAGACAGTGTTGGGCGTATTGGCAGACGGTATAGAGAAATTACCAGTCGCCTATCGTCCACCTCTTTCAGAAATACGTTGGTTGCAGATGCAGGTAGTAGCTATGAAGCGGCATTATGTGCTGTTGAATCATACTTTAAAAGAAATAAGCAAGGATTTGTGGACGGCTGGGATTCATGCAGTTTTATTAAAAGGGCAGGGAGTTGCGCAATATTACCGCTATCCGGAACAGCGCCAGTGTGGGGATATTGATTTGTATGTTTCTTCAGAGGAATATGTTCAAGCTTGTAATGTCGTACGGAATTATGGGATTGCAACAGGAGAAGAAAGCGAAAATAGAGCGCATTGCCATTTTAGCCGGAATCAGGTGATAGTGGAAGTGCATCGGTTGGTTACTTATTCGGATGATCCGTTTATGGATTGCAAGTTGCAAGGTATAGTCAATCGGTATTTTCAAAATACATTGTCCTATAAAGTTTTAGCAGAAACAGATATTTGGCTTCCACCGATTAATTTTAATGCGTTTTATCTGTTTTTTCACTTGGTGAAACATTTCATTATGGAAGGTGTAGGATTACGCCAAATTTGTGATTGGGCATTGTTTTTGCATGTTCATCAACGGGAGATAGATAAAGAACAGTTATTGGATGACGTGCGCTCTGTTGGCATGTTAAAGCTTTGGAAGATATTTGGCTGTATAGCTGTTAATTATATCGGCTTGCCTATGGAAGAGTTTCCCGGCTTCCAGCCAGTTGCGGAAAAGAGAGTCAGGCGGGTTATAAACTTAATTTTTTACGTTGGTAATTTTGGACATTATACACCTCAAAACGGAACACGACCAGCGAATTATTATAAAGGGAAATTGTATTCGTTTCATAAAAGATATTGGTGGAAAAGACAGATAATGCCATTATGCCCGATGTTAATCGGACGTTGGACTTTTTTTTCACTATTTCATAGTATAAAAGTAGTGCTTTTGCACCGATGAGAAAATTCTGTTCAAACAAATATAGATTAATGTGTATTAGTGTGATGAAAAAACAAAAAGTATGGTTCTGTTTGGCAATGATATCATTAGTGCTGGTATCTTGCCGTTCGACTAAGAATGTCGTTTATTTACAGGATGTTGATCCCTTGAAACAGCAAGAGATTGAACAAAAATACGAAGTGATTATCCATAAAGACGACTTGTTGGCTATTATGGTTAATAGTAAAGACCCGGAATTGGCTGTTCCGTTCAATATGCCATTGGTCACTTATGAATTGGGGAAAGAAACAAGCGGACAAAACCGTGTGCTGGGCTATTTGGTTGACTCTAACGGTTATATTGATTTCCCTATTTTAGGACAATTGTATGTGGAGGGATTAACCCGTTTGCAGTTGACAGACCTGATTAAACGGCGTCTGATAGAAGAAGATTTGATAAAAGATCCGATTGTAACAATACAGTTTTTGAATTTTAAGATTTCTGTAATGGGTGAAGTTGCCCGTCCTGGAAGTTTTACGATTTCAGGTGACCGTATTACGTTACTCGAAGCACTGAGTATGGCAGGCGATTTGACGATTTACGGGCGGCGAGACCGTGTGGCGGTTATTCGTGAAAAGGATGGCATACGTACAGTCCTATTCCATGACCTTCGTTCAGCCGAGCTTTTTAATTCACCTTGCTATTATTTGCAACAAAATGATATTGTTTATGTGGAGCCGAACAAAGCAAAGGCTGGACAAAGTAATATCAATCAGAATAATTCTGCCAGCATTTGGTTGTCTGTTATATCTGTTTTAGCAACGGTTGCTTCGTTGATTGTGACATTAACAAATTAGAATGAAGATGATTTTCCGCTATTGTTCTATCTGATGGTTGTAGCCTCTATGTAAGATTGTGTCGCGGTTTCTCTATTCCTGAATTAGCCAACTAATTTGCAATAAGTTAGTTGGCTAATTTGGTATAGATATCTATTGTGGCTAATGCTTCGTAATTATTTCTCTTAATTATTTTAGTTCCAAGTAAAAATATTTTTAGAAACGCATAAACACTTTACGAGTTTATTCCTATTTTTGCAAGAAATTATTAAGCAAGCATGGAAGAAAGTATAAAAGTGATAATCAGCGGAGGAGGAACCGGCGGACATATTTTTCCGGCGATATCCATAGCGAATGCTATCAAGGAGCAGCATCCCGATGCCAAAATCCTGTTTGTAGGTGCTGAGGGAAGGATGGAGATGCAGCGCGTTCCTGCCGCCGGATACGATATAATCGGGTTGCCCGTAGCGGGATTCGACCGGAAAAACCTGTTGAAGAACTTTGGGGTAATCCTCAAACTGATGCGGAGCCAAATCAAGGCTCGCAAAATTATCAAGGACTTCAAGCCCGATGTAGCCGTGGGTGTGGGCGGATATGCCAGCGGACCGACTCTGAAGGTGGCAGGAACGATGGGTATCCCGACCTTGATTCAGGAACAAAACTCGTATGCAGGCGTGACCAACAAGCTTTTGGCAAAGCAGGCGCATAAGATTTGCGTGGCATACGAAGGCATGGAGCGTTTCTTTGATAAAGACAAAATTATCTTGACGGGAAATCCCGTGCGCCAAGGGTTGCTGAATCCTGCGGTAAGCCGGGAGGAAGCTATCCGTTCGTTCGGGCTCGACCCGGAGAAGAAAACGGTTCTGATTATCGGCGGAAGCTTAGGGGCACGCACCATCAACAATTGCGTCATGCAAGGGCTGGAGAAAATCAAGCAATCGGGCGTGCAATTCATCTGGCAGACCGGAAAGATATACATCGACGAAGCCCGTGCGGCGGTTGCCCGTGCCGGTGAGATGCCAATGCTTTACGTGACCGATTTCATTTCGGACATGTCGGCGGCCTATCGTGCGGCAGACTTGATAATCAGCCGTGCCGGAGCCGGCTCTATCTCAGAGCTTTGCCTTTTGGCAAAACCCGTGATATTAGTGCCTTCGCCCAATGTAGCCGAAGACCATCAGACGAAAAATGCGTTGGCGTTGGTAAACAAAAAAGCCGCTTTGTATGTAAAAGATGCGGAGGCGGGCGAGAAATTGCTCGATACTGCCATCGGGACGGTGCAACAAGCGGGCACATTGAACGAATTGAGTACAAACATAGCTAAGTTAGCTTTTAAGGACTCGGCGAATATCATTGCGCGCGAGGTGTATAAGCTGGCTATCAAATATCGGAAAGAACATGGACGTTAATACACTGAAAGCGGTTTATTTCATCGGCGCGGGAGGCATCGGCATGAGTGCGTTGGTACGCTATTTCCTTTCGAAGGGGAAAGCGGTGGGTGGCTATGACCGTACGCCCAGTGAGTTGACCGAGAAGTTGAAGGAAGAAGGCGCATGGATTCATTACGAAGACAATGTGTCGCTCATCCCGTCCCTCTTCTTGGACGCGCAAACCACACTGATCGTGTACACGCCCGCTATCCCGTCAGACCATTCGGAATTAGCTTATTTCCGCGAGCATGGGTTTGAAATCCAAAAACGTGCTCAGGTATTGGGTATGCTGACACAGACCGAACGGGGCTTGTGTGTGGCGGGGACGCACGGGAAGACCACGACTTCGACCATGGCGGCTTATCTGCTGGACCATTCGCACGTGGGATGCAACGCATTTTTAGGCGGCATCTCGAAGAACTATGAGACCAACCTCTTGCTTTCGGAGAAGAGTGATTTTGTGGTGATTGAGGCCGATGAGTTCGATCGTTCTTTCCATTGGCTGACCCCGTACGCTTCGGTGATAACCGCTACGGATTCCGACCATCTGGACATTTACGGAGACCATGCTTCCTACTTGGAAAGTTTCCGCAAATACACGTCCCTCATCAAGCCGGGAGGTTACCTCATTATGAAGCAAGGCATCGACCTGCGTCCCGATGTGCAGGAAGGCGTGACCGTTTATACGTATTCGACCGAATCCGGTGATTTTCATGCCGATAACATCCGCATCGGAAACGGGGAAATTTATTTCGATTACGTTTCTCCGTTAGGCAATATCAAAGACATCCGGTTGGGTGTCCCCGTATATGTAAACATCGAGAACGGTATTGCCGCTATGGCTTTGGCACAATTAGGCGGGGCTACGAAGGAGGAAATCAAAACCGCCATGCCCGGTTTCAAGGGAGTGGACCGCCGGTTCGACTTTAAACTGAAGAACGAACGGATTGTGTTCTTGAGCGATTATGCCCATCATCCGGCTGAAATCCGCCAAAGTGTCAGTTCCATTCGGATGCTGTATCCGGACAAAAAGATAACCGCCGTGTTCCAACCTCATTTATACACCCGTACCCGCGATTTCTATCAGGAATTTGCGGATAGCTTGTCGCTCTTGGACGAGGTGATTCTTTTGGATATCTATCCGGCACGCGAGAAGCCGATAGAAGGTGTTTCCAGCCGGTTGATATTCGACCATTTGCGTCCCGGAATCGAAAAGAGCCTGTGCCGGAAAGAAGAATTGCTGGACGTATTGCGGAGCAAGAAGTTAGAAGTCCTGATTACGTTAGGGGCAGGAGATATTGATAATTATGTACCACGAATTTGTGAAATATTGAAAGAAAGATGATGAAACGGATTCTGATACTCTGCATTCTTTTGGTGGTTTCAGCCTACTTGGTTGTATCTGCCACCCTGTTCAACCGCGAGCCCGGCAATCAGGTTTGCAAGGGGATAGAACTGACCATAAAAGACAGCATTGACTATGATTTCATCACATTGCAGGGCATCAATCAGATACTGAAACGGAAAGGGCTTTCTCCGAAGGACAAACGCTTGAAAGACATCAACGTGCGCCAAATAGAAGAAGTTCTTACGCAACATCCGTTTATTGCCAGGGCGGAATGCTATCAGACATCAGGAGGAGAAATTGCCGTAGACATTTACCAGCGCATTCCCCTTTTGCGTATTATGGGCAATAACGGAGATGAATATTATTTAGACAATACGGGAAAAATCATCGCATCGTTAGGAAAACCAGTGCATGTAGCTGTAGCTACCGGTTTCATTGACCGGAAGTTTGCGCAAGACCAGTTGTACCAGTTGGGTAAGTATTTACAGACGGACGCTTTTTGGAATGCACAAATAGAACAAATTAACGTAACTCCTAAACAAGAGTTGGAATTAGTGCCTAGAGTAGGTAATCATATACTCTTTTTAGGAAAAGCCGAGGATTATAACGAAAAATTCCGTAAATTGCAGACGTTCTACGAAAAAGTGCTGAGCCAAGTAGGATGGAACAAATACGAACGGATCAGCGTAGAATTTAATAACCAGATTATTTGTACAAAAAAAGAGAAGTAAGATATGGCAGTAACAGATTTTATAGCAGCGATCGAACTGGGGTCAAGTAAAATCACAGGCATTGCAGGGAAGAAAAATGCCGATGGAAGCATTCAAATACTTGCATACGCCAGTGAGCATTCTTCAGACTGTATAAAAAAAGGAATTATCTACAATCTGGACAAGACTACCCAATGCCTGACTTCGGTTATCCAACACCTGGAAGAACAATTGCAAGCATCTATTAAGAAAGTTTATGTGGGGATTGGTGGGCAATCACTCAGGAGCATTCGTAATTGTGAGACAAAGCAATTGAATGAGGAAGTGAAAATTTCACAAGCTTTGATTGATGAGTTGATGAAAAACAATCGTGAAATGGCATTGATAGACCAGGAAATCCTTGCTGTCGAGCCACAAGAATATAAAGTAGGAAATCAACTTACTACAGAACCAGTCGGTATCCCTACAGACCATATTGAAGGGCACTATGTGAATGTTATTGCACGCAATACATTGAAGAATAATATCCGCCAATGTTTCCGTCAAGCCGGATACGAGGTGGCAGACTATTTGCTTTCACCTTTGGTAACGGCTAATGTTGTATTGACTGAAAGTGAGAAACGTTCGGGATGTGCTTTAGTTGATTTCGGGGCTGATACAACTACTGTGTCTGTTTATAAGAACAATATTCTTCGTCACGTTGCGGTAATCCCTTTAGGAAGTAGCAATATTACAAAAGACATAGCCAGTTTCCAGATTGAAGAAGAAGATGCGGAGCAATTAAAGTTGCACTATGCAAGTGCTTATACTGAATCGCTGGAGGAAGAAGATATCAATCAAGAATATGTTCTTGATGGGAAATGTGCTATCCGGGCAAGGAAACTGGAGGATATTGTAGAAGCACGTGTTATTGAAATTTTAGAGAATGCTTGGAATCAAATCAAGCTTTCTGGTTATGGAAGTGAATTACATGCCGGTATTGTCATTACCGGTGGGGCTTCCCGTTTACCAAACTTGTGTAAGGCATTTACCACTATTACTAAAATAGATAAAATTCGCATTGCCCCAATTGGGAATATAGAATTGAAAGACGAGGAACAATATGTTACTCCTAATGGCTCGCAAAATACATTGATAGGATTGCTTGCTGCAGGGAAAGAGAATTGCTGTAAAATAGACCCTCATAAAAGTCAGTTGAGTTGGATTCAGCAGCAAGAGGAAGAAAACGAAGCTAAGAAAAAGGCGGAAGATGAGCGCAAGCGGAAAGAGGACGAAATAAAACGTCAAAAAGCGGAGGAAGAACGTAAGAAGCAATTGGAAGAAGAACGTATCCGTCAAGAACAGGAACGTGCTCAAAAACGTTTGCGTGATTGTGATGCATTGATTGTTGAAGCCCAACGTTTGGTAGAACGGAAGAAGTTTAAAGAAGCGTTGAATAAAATAGAAGAAGCACAAGCTATGAATATCGCTCAAAAGCAGGAAGAACTTGCAGCTTTGCGTGAAAAAGTTGTACAACTGAAAAAAGCGAATAATCCGATTACTGTATGGCTTAATAAGCTGAAAGAAGGAGCGGATGACTTTATGAATGAATAAAAAGAGAACAAAATTATTCACCGAACTAAATAAAAGGAACTATGTCTGATGAAACAACAATGCCTTTCGATTTTTCGAATGGCGGAACACCCAGTATTATTAAAGTAATCGGTGTAGGAGGGGGAGGCGGAAACGCAGTCAACCACATGTACAGAGAAGGAATCCACGACGTGACATTCGTCGTATGCAATACAGATAACCAGGCACTTCGGAAATCGCCTGTTCCTGTGAAACTTCAATTAGGACGGGAAGGACTAGGAGCTGGAAATCGTCCCGCACGCGCTAAAGCTGCGGCTGAGGAAAGCATGGAAGACATTGAAAACATGCTGAATGACGGATGTAAAATGGTCTTCATTACGGCTGGAATGGGTGGTGGAACCGGGACTGGAGCCGCTCCGATAATTGCCAAAACAGCTAAGGATATGGGCATCCTGACTGTAGGTATCGTAACGATTCCGTTCCTCTTCGAAGGAAACAAGAAAATCGATCAGGCACTCGATGGTGTAGAAGAAATGAGTAAACACGTAGATGCCTTATTGGTTATTAATAATGAGCGCCTGCGGGATGTATATTCCGACCTTAGCGTTATGAATGCATTTGCCAAAGCTGATGATACATTGTCTGTTGCGGCTAAGAGCATTGCTGAAATTATTACGATTGAAGGCATTATCAACCTCGACTTCAACGATGTGAAAACCGTGTTGAAAGACGGCGGAGTCGCCCTGATGAGTACCGGATACGGAGATGGGGAAGGACGTGTCACCCAAGCCATTAACGATGCCATGCATTCTCCTTTATTGAATAATAACGACATTTTTAACTCGAAGAAGATTCTGTTCAATATCTCGTATAGTACGAACAATGACCTGATGATGGAAGAGATGAATGAGGTACATGAGTTCATGAGTCGTTTCGGAGAAGATGTAGAGACCAAATGGGGGCTTTACATCGACGATAGCTTGGAAGGGAAAGTCAAGTTCACCATCCTTGCTACAGGCTTCGGTATCAAGGACATCCCTGAAATGGACGATGCCCTGACCAAGAAGCATACGGCTGAGGAGCTTAAACGCAGAGAAGAAGAAGAGCGCATCCGGCAAGCGAAAGAAAAACGTCGCGATGATATCTACCGTTCCGGATTACAGAACGGGAAGAAAAAAGGCAACTATAAGATTTACATTTTCAAACAAGACGATTTGGATAATGATGATGTAATTAGTATGGTAGATGCCACACCGACCTATAAGCGTTCGAAAACCGTGCTCGAAAGCATTCAGTTGCGCGCGTCTGCCAACGAGTCGCACACCGCCAATACATCGGTGAATGAGAGTGGTTCGACAAAAATCATATTTTAATAACCCTTTAAAACAATACGATTATGGATTTATTTGAACAAATCAGCAACGATATTAAAGAAGCCATGAAGGCAAAAGATAAGGTGAGATTAGAAACCTTGCGCAACGTAAAGAAAGTGTTCCTCGAAGCGAAAACTGCTCCGGGAGCAAACGATACTCTGACCGATGATGCTGCCCTGAAATTGATGCAGAAATTGGTGAAACAAGGAAAAGACTCTGCCGAGAGCTACATTCAGGCAGGACGTCCCGAATTGGCGGAAGCGGAAATGGCGCAAGTGCATGTCATTGAAGCTTATCTTCCCAAACAACTTTCACCTGAGGAACTGGAAGTTAAATTGAAAGATATCATTAGCCGTGTAGGTGCCACTAGCGGTAAAGATATGGGGAAAGTGATGGGAGTAGCCACCAAAGAATTGGCAGGACTTGCTGAAGGTCGTGCAATTTCAGCTAAAGTAAAAGAATTGTTAGGTTAAGACTTCAGATTTTTCATTTTTTGTCATCCTAAACGTTGAAGGATCTCGAATACACAAACTGATGTACACGAGATCCTTCGCTTTACTCCCTTAGAAGACAAAATGAAAGACTGTTTCTATTTTGAAACACCCTCTTTATTATTAATAGTGGTGCCACTAGGAGTTGAATATTTATCCAAGCGGCTGAATATCTTTGATTTATGAATCAGTAAGTAGTATAATTCCCCACTATTGATTCAGTGGATTGTTGCAGCGTTCTGCGACAGATTGCGTGGAGGTTTCCTGTTGCAAGGATACGCTTTTATCCTCAAAGTCGTGCAAGTCTTCGTAGGCATTTTCTCCTTTGATTCTTTCAAGCTCGTCTTGAAAACGTTCCCATGCCATTAAATCCTCGTGCCAACTTTCAAATTCTTCCAAATCGTCCATAATCCTTTATTCTATAATTTGCCAATATCCTTGCTTCCTGCCTCCTATACGTTTCAGTAAGCCAAGCTCTTGAAGGCGGGAAAGATTGTGAATGATACCTCCCATTGTCGCATCAGGAATCTTTTCACATAATTCTTTTCGTGTGGCATTGGGGTGTTCATTCAGATAGACCAATATAGCTTGTTGTTGCTCCGTTAGCTTTTGTATGGTCTTTTGGGTAGTGTTTAACGTAATCTTCCAAATATTCAAACTGAGCCGTTTAAAATCTGTGCCTTTAAACTGCCGCTAAAACAAGGGGTAAAAACAATAAAAAAGAGAGCTACATCGCTGTAACTCTCTGACTCTTTGTGGTGCCAACGGGAATCGAACCAGTGACACAAGGATTTT
>ULTX01036698.1_pt1 | contig 23453 bp, 21 predicted proteins | sample 1958041 | NCBI WGS metagenome assembly ULTX01 (sample SAMEA4835747, study PRJEB28245) | human gut metagenome | biome: gut microbiome; material: fecal sample | place: Denmark | collected 2008
CGAGCCCACCGCCGAGCCCATCGCCGAGCCCATCGCTGAGTCCATCGCTGAGTCCGCCGCTGAGCCCACCACCAATCCCACCGCCCAGCCCCGAGCGAACCCGGGTCAAGGCCGTAGAGGCCTTGGCAAGCGCCTCATAGTGCCTGATATTCGTCACGAGTGTCTCATCGCCGTCTCCCGTAATCTTGCGTCCAAGCTCCGCGAGCGTTTTTCTAAGTTCATCGAGTCCCCATCCTGTTTTTGCTGAAATAGGGAGTATTTTACTTGTAAAACCCTTATTAATAAGACGAGAAACAATTCCGTTCTCTGTGCAAACATTTTTGTTACATGGCGATATCCCCGAAACTTCTTCCGTGACAGAATCGAACTTGTTCACCAACAGCACGAATTTTTTCTCACCGTTGTCTTTCACACCATACTTGACCTTTGAAGACCTGTCATCCGCTTCAATTTCCTCAGTCATTCTCAGCATCCTTGAGATATACTCCGCCTCCTCCAGAACAGCATCCTCCCCACGCGACAAATCTGTCATTCCCAACACAATCTCCGCCTCATTCATCTTCTTGAAAGTCCTTTCGATTCCGATTTTCTCCACCACTTCATCCGTCTCGCGGATGCCGGCCGTGTCTATGAAACGGAAGAGCACGCCGCCAATGTTGAGCGTCTCCTCCACGGTGTCGCGTGTTGTGCCTGCCACATCGGAAACAATTGCACGCTCCTCGCCCAAAAGGGCATTCAGCAGAGTGCTCTTTCCAGTGTTCGTCGCACCTGCAATCACCACCGGAACCCCATTTCTAATCGCATTGCCGCGGCTGAAAGAATCCTTGAGCCTGTTTATATGCTCCAATGCCGCATCCACCAGAGCACATAACTCTTTCCGACTTGCGAACTCCACGTCCTCCTCGCTGAAATCCAATTCAAGTTCCAGCAGCGAAGTCATCTTCAGCAGCTCCCCGCGTAGTTTCTTCAATTCCTCTGAAAAACCGCCCTTCAATTGATTCATCGCCACTCTGTGGGCAGCCGCGCTTCTCGATGCAATCACATCCGCAACAGCCTCAGCCTGAGCGAGGTCCATTTTGCCGTTCACGAATGCACGGCGCGTAAATTCTCCGGGAGAGGCAATCCGGGCTCCCGCCTTTACCAGAAGTTCCAGAATCGCATTCACAATAAAGGTCGAGGCGTGACAGGAAATTTCCACCGAATTCTCGCCCGTGTAGGAGTGCGGGGCGCGGAAGACGCTGACTACCACATTGTCCAACAGATTTCCGTCCTCCGTAAAAATGCTCCCATATCGTAGCCTATAGCCTTCCGTTTCCGACAGAGAGGCTCCCTTCAAACTCACAATTTTGTCAGCAATGGCCATCGATTCATTGCCGCTGACCCTGATTATCGCAATCGCTCCGCTGCCGGGAATTGTTGCCGGAGCGCATATCGTTTCATCAAATATCTGGTACATAAGAACATATTTTTCCGTATTGGGAATGCAAAATTAATGATAAATAGTCGAATGGAAAAATATGGATGAAAATGACTAAATTTGCGGTGGAAAACGATTAGTTTTATGATTGAAGAAAAGAAAACCAAGATAATATGCACCGTCGCCGACAATCGTTGCGACGTCGATTTCATTAGCCGGTTGTATGAAAACGGAATGAACGTAGTGCGCATAAATTCGGCTCACGCATCCATCGAAGGGGCGCAGATGGTCGTAGATAATGTGAGAAAAGTATCGGATAGGATAGCCATACTCATAGATACGAAAGGACCGGAAGTAAGGCTCACGCAGATGGCCGATTCCGTCGGATTTATCGCACGCGCAGGCGAGATCCTGGAAATCGTTGACGACCCGACGCAGGCATGCCGCAGGGGAGTGCTCTATACAACCTATCCGCACATGGCGGAAGATGTCCCCGTGGGTTCGGACATATTGATAGACGACGGCTCCGTAGACCTTTCCGTCGTTGACAGGCAGGAAGGGAAACTCATTTGCAGGGTGATGAACGAAGGCATAATAAAGGGGCACAAAAGCGTCAATGTCCCCAACGTTCACATAAACCTTCCGGCGCTTACGGAAAAGGACCGCAGATTCATCGAATGGGCAATCCGTGCCGACATCGACTTCATCGCACACTCGTTCGTCCGCAGTGCCCGTGACCTTAATGAGATTCAGGAAATACTCGACGCACACAATAGCCATCTGAAGATAATCGCCAAGATAGAAAACCAGCAAGGCATAGACAACCTCGATGAAATCCTCACCTACAGCTATGGAGTTATGGTGGCCCGCGGTGACCTCGGAGTGGAAATTCCTGCGGAACGCATTCCTTTGATACAGAGGGATATAGTAAAGGCGTGCCGAGATAGGAAAAAACCTGTGATCATTGCGACACAGATGCTCCAGAGCATGATTGAAAATCCACGTCCGACCCGCGCCGAGGTGACCGACGTTGCTAACGCCATATTTCAGAGCGCGGATGCGATTATGCTCAGCGGAGAAAGCGCTTACGGAAAATATCCTGTGGAGGCGGTAAAAACTATGACGAAGATAGCCCTGCAGACGGAGAGGACCATCGATGTAAATCTGGAGCTGAACCTGAAGAATGCCGTCAAGCCGGTGGCGGTGGTGATTGCAAGAGCTCTCGTCGCCGCGACCCAAGAACTGCCGGTGAAGGCGCTCGTATTCGACACCTACACCGGACGTGTGGGGCGCTACCTTTCCACCTATCGTCCTAAAGTTCCTGTTTATGCCATGTGCTATAACAGCTGCACCATGAGGGAGTTGGCTCTTGTATTCGGAGTCAAGGCCTACCCTTTCTCGAAGGTCAATGACAAGGAGGAATTCTCCGCAAAGTCGATAGAGATGCTGACACGCGAAGGCAAGATTTCGCAGGGCGACCTCGTCGGGTTCATAGGCGGCGTGTTCGGAGCCCAGATGGGTGCGACATATATGGAATTGAAGTATGTATAGAGAGATATGGAATTGAAGTATGTATAGAGAGAGGATATAGATATGATGGTTTGTATTGCAGAGAAGCCGAGTGTGGCGAGAGAAATTGCCGATGTCCTGGGGGCCAAGCTTAAAAAGAATGGCTACATCGAGGGCAACGGCTATCAGGTGACGTGGACTTTCGGTCATCTGTGCACGCTTAAGGAACCCCATGATTACGACCCCCGATGGCGCATCTGGGCTCTTTCCACCCTGCCGATGATGCCGCCGCGCTTCGGAATAAAACTCATTGAGAATGAGACTTATAAAGCTCAATTTCAAGTGATTGAACAGTTGATGCAGAATGCTGATATGATTGTGAACTGCGGCGATGCCGGGCAGGAGGGAGAACTCATCCAAAGATGGGTTATGCAGAAGGCGCGGGCGAAATGTCCGGTCAAGCGGCTGTGGATTTCCTCTCTGACAGAGGAGGCGATTCGTGAAGGATTCAACCATCTGGAAGACTCATCCAAGTTCCAGCATCTCTACGAAGCCGGACTCTGCCGCGCGATTGGCGACTGGCTGCTCGGAATGAATGCCACGAGGCTCTATAGCCTCAAGTATGGCGGTGGATATTCCCGTGACCGTAAAGTCCTCTCTATCGGAAGGGTGCAGACCCCGACTCTTGCCCTCATCGTCAACCGCCAGAATGAAATCGACAATTTCAAACCGGAGCCATACTGGGAGCTTAAAACCCTCTACCGCGATACGCTTTTTTCTTCGACCAAGGGTAAGTTCAAACTGAAGGAAGATGGCGAAAAACTACTTGAGATGGTGAAGGGCAGTGACTTTGTAATCACAGACATAGCAGAGAAGAAAGGTAAGGAGTTTGCCCCTCGTCTTTTCGACCTCACCTCGCTTCAGGTTGAGTGCAACAAGCGCTTCGGATTCAGTGCCGATGAGACCCTCAAACTCATTCAATCCCTTTACGAAAAGAAGGTTACCACCTATCCGCGCGTGGACACGACCTTTCTCAGCGACGACATCTACCCCAAGGTCCCAAAGACTCTTGAGGGACTTGTGGCTTACAAAGAGTTCACCGATCCGCTCCGAGGCAAAAAGCTGCCTAAAAGCAAACGAGTCTTCGACAATTCCAAAGTCACTGACCACCACGCGATTATCCCGACCGGAGTCCCGGCCACCAACCTTTCCCAACAGGAAATGATGGTCTATGACCTTGTGGCCCGCCGTTTCATTGCAGAGTTTTATCCAGATTGCGAGATTTCGACCACAACTGTTCTCGGCAAGGTTGCTGACATAGAGTTTAAAGCCTCCGGCAAGCAGATTCTTAAGCCGGGATGGCGTACAGTCGAGCAAAGGCCGCAGCCCGGAATCGGCGCACAGCCTCAGTCCGCCCAAACGGATGGGCAGCCGCAGGATGAGAACGCATCTGATGGTGCCGAGCTCAAGATAATGCCAAACTTCGTGAAAGGGGAGTCCGGGCCGCATACCCCATCCCTGAAAGAAACATGGACAACTCCGCCAAAGCCCTACACGGAAGCAACCCTTCTGCGGGCAATGGAAACGGCAGGCAAGTTTGTTGACAACGAGGAACTTCGCGACGCCCTCAAAGAAAACGGCATAGGACGTCCGTCCACCCGCGCCGCCATCATCGAGACGCTCTTCAAGCGCGGCTACATCCGCCGTGAACGCAAGAGCCTTTTTCCGACTGATACTGGCCGTGAACTCATCTCCACCATTCATGAGGATCTTCTCAAATCTGCCGAACTCACCGGCATCTGGGAACGCAAACTCCGTCAGATTGAGCGCGGAGACTATAGTGCACAGGCCTTCATCGATGAGCTGAAAACGATGGTCGGCGACGTCGTCTTTCACGTGATGAACTCATAAAATAAAAAATGCTTGCGGATGTGGGGAATATTGATTACATTTGCACTCGCTTTGCTTTCATTGTCCCCGTCGGGGGATGGCAAAGGTGAAATACTGGCCCGAGGCTTCCTATCTGCTTCTCAATCAGAGAGTTGTCGGAAATCTTGGGAGCCAAGGGAATTATCTTGGAGCAATGTGAACCAATCTGAACTATAGGTTATCACGCTCAATGTCACGCGATTCATGACGGAAAACAATATGGGAAAAGCGGAGGCGTCAGCGGCTTCAAAACCAGCCGAGAATGAAAAGGCCCTCTGGTTCGCGATGAGCGCCCCATATAGAAATGAACTCAAGGTCCAGAAGCAGCTTGACGGATTCGGCATCAGGTCCTTCATTCCGATGAAGGAGGATGTCGTGGAACGTCGTGGGCGCAAGTCCAAAGTGATAGTGCCGGCTGTGAGCAACCTTGTCTTCGTGCATGCGTTGCCCTCGACGATAAAGGCCATAAAACCCCAAATTCCGAGAATGCAGTATAAGACAATGCGTTCCGGAGAAAAGAATACCATCATAACCGTCCCGGAAAAGGAAATGAACGATTTCATCGCCGTGACCTCCGCAATGGCCGGCCACGTGACGTACTATGCACCCGAGGAGCTATGTCTCACGAAAGGTACGCGCGTGCGCATAATAGGCGGCGGTCTGTTCGATGGGGCGGAAGGTGTGCTCGTCAAGATGAAAGGGCATCGCAGCCGCCGTTTCGTCGTTGCCATTCACGATTTGGTCTATGCGACCACAGAAGTGACCCCCGACCTTATAGAAGTCCTTGACTAAAACCTCGTTGCCGTACCGACCAACTACGACAGCGTTTTCGACTATGTCCGCGACAAAATCTACACACGCGGCATATAACAATAAAGCCTAAAGACACATTAATGAACCTTCTTCATCGAATCTCCAATTGGTACTTCACCCAGAAGGCCCTTCCTTATTGGTGCGTCCTTGTCTTGGACTGCATTCTCGTGGCGTTTTCCGGTTATATTGGCTACTGCATCAACCTCGGCTGGGACACCTTTGCCGACAGCCTCGTTCCAATAACGCTCGCGCTCCTCATCTCGATGGTCCCGTTCGTCATTTCGTTCCGCCTCCTGCACACCTACAGCGGCATCCTGCGTTACTCCTCCTTTGTGGATCTCCAGCGGGTCGCGGTGGCATCCCTCTCAGGCACGACGGTTTTCTGGCTCATCGGACACATCGTTCGGCTAGCCGCTCCGCACCAAAGCATAATCCTCTTTCCTTGCCTTCCTGCAGCCATCTACATGTTCGCTGGCAGCACCCTCCTCATGGGGCTTGAGCGTGTGATGGTAAAGCGCTTGTTCGACTCATTCCACCTCGACAATGCCACTCCCGTGGCCATCTATGGTACGAAGGCGGGTGGCATCAGCATCGCGAAGAGCATCATAGCCGTGAAGGACAAGAAGTTCGCCCTTCACGCATTCATATCCGACGGTCAGGAGATGAAGGGAGCCTACCTGATGGGCAAGCCGGTCTACCTGAACGAACGCGGTCTGGCCGCAGCACTCCGGCGTGAGGGGGTTAAGGTTCTTCTCGTCTCCCCTCTAAAGTCCGAACTCTTCCGCGCGAACACAGAGATGATAGATGAGTTCATCAGTGCCGGCATAAAGATAATGATGGAGACCCAGCCGGAAGCGTGGGACGGAAAGGATGACAACATCAGCCACACCCAACTCCACGACGTCGAAATCGAGGACCTTCTTCCTCGCGACAAGATTGAGGTGGATATGGACGCAATAGGCAAGTTGCTCAGAGGCAAGAGAATACTCATCACGGGTGCTGCCGGTTCCATAGGTTCGGAGATTGTGCGTCAGGTTGCGAAATACTCCCCGGCGGAGATGATTCTCATTGACCAGGCGGAAACCCCGATGCACGATTTGAGGATGATGATGGCTCGCGACTATTCGCTCATCCACAACGAAACAGTCGTCTCGAGCATCACCAACCGCGAACATATGGAGACTATTTTTGCCGCCCACCGTCCGGAGTATGTTTTCCACGCCGCAGCCTACAAACACGTTCCGATGATGGAGGACGACCCTGCGATTGCGGTGCAGAACAACATCTACGGCACCAGGGTGATTGCCGACCTGGCGGTGAAATATGGAACAAAGAAATTTGTGATGATTTCCACCGACAAGGCCGTGAACCCGACCAACGTGATGGGCTGCAGCAAGCGAATCTGCGAAATCTACTGCCAAAGCCTCAATCAGGCCATCCAGCAGGGGAGTGTCGAGGGCGTGACCCAGTTTGTGACCACACGTTTCGGCAATGTTCTCGGCTCCAACGGCAGCGTAATCCCGATTTTCAAGGAGCAGATCAAAAAAGGCGGCCCTGTCACCGTCACCCATCCGGACATCATCCGCTACTTTATGCTCATCCCGGAGGCCTGCAAATTGGTGCTTGAGGCCGGAACGATGGGCAAGGGCGGCGAAATCTTCGTCTTCGATATGGGTAAGCCGGTGAAGATTGTCGACCTGGCAAAGAGAATGATAGCCCTCTCGGGTGCAAAGGATGTGAAGATTGAATTCACAGGACTTCGCGACGGTGAGAAGCTCTATGAGGAGGTCCTGAACGACAAGGAGGGCACTATCCCGACCTCAAATCCGAAGATTATGGTGGCAAAAGTCCGCGAATACGACTACGCCACGGCCTGCGCCAACGAACAGAGGCTCCTCGCCGTCTCCAAGACTTTCGACGATATGGCGATTGTGCGGGTGATGAAGGAGATTGTGCCGGAATACCGCAGCCGCTGCTCGGTTTATGAGGCTATTGATGTGGAACTTGGACACGCTTGATTATTAATGACTTAAGTTTTTACGTATGCGAAACACCGCTTTTGAGCCCTTGTGGCGAGGGTAAGTCCTCTCCCCGAGGGAGAGGATTTAGGAGAGGGGTAACGTGAACAGAAAAAGTGCGTGGGGTTTAACACCCCGAAACAGAGATAAACGAACGAAAACGCACTGACACAGAATATATTAATTACTTACGAGATTGGGGTTGATAATATGAGACAATTTAAAGATATTCAAATTGCTGTCGCCGGAACCGGCTATGTGGGCCTGAGCATCTCGACGCTGCTCTCGCAGCACCACAAGGTGACAGCCGTGGACATAGTCCCGGAAAAAGTCGAAAAAATCAACAACCGCATCAGCCCGATTCAGGACGATTACATCGAAAAATACTTCCGTGGCGAATTTGGCGATTACGAGAAAACTGGAGTCCCGAGCAAGCTGAACCTTACAGCAACGCTTGACGGCGCAGCTGCCTATAAGGACGCCGACTTTGTTGTGATTGCCGCTCCGACCAACTACGACCCGGAGAAGAACTACTTCGACACCCACTGCATAGAGGACGTGATTGACCTGGTGCTGAGCGTCAACCCGGACGCGGTGATGGTGATAAAATCCACAATCCCTGTGGGTTATACCCGAAGTCTCTACGTCAAGTATGCCCTCAAGTTCCTCACCGACCCGCATCTTCAGGGCAAAAAGTTCAACCTGCTCTTCTCCCCGGAGTTTCTCCGCGAAAGCAAGGCGCTCTACGACAATCTCTACCCGTCTCGCATCATAGTCGGCTACCCGGAAATCCTCCCTTCTTCCCATAACAAAAAATGGGATGAGGAGAACGCCGCCATAAGCGCCATCGGCAACCCCGAGGCGAAGGAATTTGCAAAGACCTTCGCGGCACTCCTGCAGGAAGGGGCAATAAAAGAAAACATCGACACCTTATATATGGGTATGAAAGAGGCGGAGGCGGTGAAGCTCTTCGCCAACACCTACTTAGCCCTCCGCGTGAGCTACTTCAACGAACTGGACACCTACGCCGAAATCAAAGGCCTCGACACCAAATCCATCATTAATGGAGTTGGCTTGGACCCTCGCATCGGCACCCACTACAACAACCCGTCCTTCGGCTACGGCGGCTACTGTCTCCCGAAAGACACCAAGCAGCTCCTTGCAAACTACGCCGACGTTCCTGAGAATTTGATTCAGGCTATAGTCGAGAGCAACCGCACGAGGAAAGACTACATTGCCGACGCAGTCCTGCGCAAAGCCGGCTATTTCTGCTACGACGGCAAGTGGGACAGCAGCAAGGAACACGACTGCGTCATAGGAGTCTACCGCCTGACAATGAAGTCCAACTCCGACAACTTCCGCCAGAGCTCCATCCAGGGAGTGATGAAGCGCATCAAGGCCAAGGGTGCCGAAATCATCATCTACGAGCCCACCCTCACCGACGGAGAGACCTTCTTCGGCTCCAAGGTGGTCAACAACCTCGAAGAGTTCAAATCCAAGAGCAACGCCATCATAGCCAACCGCTACGACAGCTGCCTCGACGACGTCCACGACAAAGTCTACACCCGCGACATCTTCAGACGCGACTAGGCTAAAAATGCACTCTAATAGTGCAAATCTTTGCTGATTTGTGCACTCTAACAGTGCAATTTTTGTATTAAAATGCGCAGAATGAGTGAAATTTGTTATCTTTGCCGAATAATCAAAGAGTAACACAATTATGGTTGACGAATCATTATATGCGTATATGCGTTTGCAGCTGGAACTGACCTGCAGCGATTTTCATCGTTATCTTTATAATGATGTGAATTGGAACGCCCGTATGGTTGCTATCACGGGGGCCAGGGGCGTTGGCAAATCAACTATGGTATTGCAATATGTCAAAACTCAAATATCCGATTGTAAAGTTCTATATATCTCTGCCGACCATACATTTTTCACTACACATACTTTGGTCGAGGTTGCTGATGATTTTTCTAAAGAAGCAGGAAGTCTCCTTGTCATAGATGAAGTACATAAATATCCTGACTGGTCTCGTGAACTCAAACAGATTTATGACACGCATCCGGATATGAAGGTGATTTTCACCGGCTCCTCTGTTCTTGACATTATTGATGGAGTCGCTGATTTGAGCCGCAGGGTGTTGCACTATACGATGTATGGATTATCTTTCAGGGAGTATCTTGGACTGTTTCATCGCATTTCTGTCCCAAAATATTCGTTGGAAGAGATACTCGACGGAAAAGCACATATCGAAGGAATGTTGCACCCTCTTCCTGCATTCAGAGAGTATCTTTCAGAAGGTTACTATCCATTCGCGATTGAGGGCGATTTCCCGTTGAGGATGCAGAATGTAATAACGAAAACCATTGAGTCCGATATTGCCCAATATGCAGGATTGAGAGCCACGACAGCAAAGAAGCTCAAGAAAATGCTCGCGGTCATTTCGGGACTCGCTCCATACAAACCGAATGCAGACAATCTGGCGTTAGAAATAGGAATCAGCAGGAATAGTGTGCAGGATTATCTCTCGCTTCTGGAAAGAGCTCAATTGATAGGACAACTCAGGGATGATACCGGTGGGATAAGAGGTTTGGGAAAAGTCGAGAAAGTATATATTGACAATCCTAGTTTGATGCGAATTCTGTCAGGAGGAAAGACTGATGTCGGCAATATGAGGGAAACGTTTTTCTACAATCAGATGCGTGTGAAAAATGATGTAATTTCTTCCCGTCAGTCCGATTTTAAGATAGAAAAATACACATTTGAAGTCGGTGGCAGAAAAAAAGGAAAGAAGCAGATAGAAGACATTCCGGATTCTTTCATAGTGAAGGATGATATTGAATTCGCCCAAGGAAACGTAATCCCACTATGGGCATTCGGGCTGAATTATTGATATGTCTTGTCGCGATGTTACTCGAATTGAAAACACTAAATTAACCGCCATGCTTAATCATCAAGGCTCAACAGTCGGGCAAAATAATTGAAATATGGTAAAATATAACGTGGATTTGGAAGGGAAAACGGTTCTCGTGACTGGAGCCGCGGGTTTTATTGGCAGTAATCTGGTCAAAAGACTGTTTAGAGATTTTAAAGATATTAAGGTCGTGGGAATAGACTCTGTCACGGACTATTACTACGTCCCGGAGAACCTCATTCAGACGATAGTTGACTCCAACCGCACGAGAAAGGACCTCATAGCCGACCAGGTGCTCTCGAAAGTCGGCTACTACAGCTACAGCGACAACAGCCAGTGGAGCAGCGTCCGTGAGAAGAAATTCGTGATAGTCGTCTACCGTCTGACGATGAAGTCCAACAGTGACAACTTCCGCCAGAGTGCCATCCAAGGCATTATGAAGCGCATCAAGGCCAAAGGCGCGGAGATAGTCTACGAACCGACTCTCGAAGACGGCAGCAGCTTCTTCGGCCGCCGTGTAGTCAACGACCTCGCCGCCTTCAAAGCCCAGTCCCAGGCCATCATAGCTAACCGCTACGACCCCGCCGCCCTCGAAGACGTCCGCGACAAAGTCTACACCCGCGACCTCTTCAGCCGTGACTGAAAATCCCGCTTGATGCCTTCAACTTGAACTGTTGAGTTGAATATGGTGACCAGAATATTTTTGCTGATTTAGAGAAATTTGTAACTTTGCAGCTGCTAACTGTTTATACGGAAAAGTAAGATGATGACGTCATTGTTCAATAAAGATGTAGCCCTGCAGGCTATTCTGTACATACTGTCGAAACTGGGCGGTCAGAGCGACATGCACAAGATTTGCAAGATTCTCTATTTTGCAGACCAGAAGCATCTGTCCCGCTATTCCAGAAGCATCACCGGCGATGACTACATAAGAATGCAGTACGGTCCGGTTCCGTCCAAAGTCGATGACATCTTCAAGGCAGTAAGAGGAGACAGTTTCTTTTCAGGAACATCATTCTCCGATGAATTGAAGAAATACTTCACCTTCCAGAACCGTTATGTCATCCGCCAACTTGCCGATGTAGACATGGATTACCTCTCGGAGAGTGATGTCGAGTGCCTCGACGAGGCGATAGCCATGTGCAAAGACAAATCCTTCGGTGAACTTACAGAATTTTCCCACGGCATTGCATGGCAGAGCACTTCTCCCGATAGAAAAATGTCCGTCAAGGACATCCTGAGGGAAGCCGGCGACAGTGAAGACTATGTCGAGTATATCGACAGGAAACTGAAAGTCGAATCTTGTACTCTATAGCAGTTTATGGAACTTCCCGCAGAACTCCTCGGAACACTCGTATGTAGGGGACAGATTCTACATTCCGACATCTTTACCGATATAGACCACGCTAAGTTTTTTGTCGTGATAGGTGTTTCCTCTGATTCTGTAGCCGGATTCTTCTACATCAACTCTGAAATCAACCGTTTCATCAACAACAAAGATGAGCAGCTTCTCATGCAATACCCTTTGTTTCAAGATGATTACAGTTTTCTTTCGCATGACTCATATATCTGTGCGACAAATATAGTCAAACTGCCGAAGTCGGTAATAGTCGAAAGCATAGAGTCCAAGCGGACAAAAGTCATAGACTCTTTACATCCAGAACACCTTGAAGCCTTGCTTCAGAAAGTACGGGATTCCCGTCTATTCAGCAAGAAAGAGAAGAATGAGTTCTTTTATTGAAAAATGAATGGGGCTTCTTTCTCGTGGTTAAGAATATGAAATCGTTGTATGTCATAGGAAATGGATTTGATATTCACCATGGAATTCCTAGTTCCTACAGTAATTTCAGAACATGGGTAAGTCGGGAGAATCCTAATGCTTTCTGGCACTTTGTTGAGGTATTCGGTGCTGCAGAAGATGACTGGTGGAATAGTTTCGAAAGCAGTTTAGGTGACGTTTCCGAACTTTGGCATTATGTTGATGACGCTTCTATAATATGTGATGTGTGTGATAGAAAGAAACATCCGAATGATTTGAATTTAGCTGCCGATGAAGTTGAAAAAGATGTTGGTGGGGTGGCTAAGAAGTTCAAGAAAGAGTTCCAGAGGTGGGCGGTAAGTCTTCCTGCAGGGGATAGCAAAAAATGTATCCCATTAGATGAAAATTCCGTATTCTTGACATTTAACTATACCTTGACGTTGGAAAATCTATATGGCATCATGAGAATATCCTCCATATTCATGGCTCTGTTGATGACAGTGAATCTATTATTTTCGGACATGGATGTTCTCGCAAAGATATAAGAGCATGTTTGTATTCACATACATGCTATGAGAAAGGCTATGAGCAAATTGAATCTGACGAACCAGTTGATGATTTACTTTTCGAGTATGCCCAAGATATGGCTGCCTACCAAGTCTATTATGAATTCGGTAAGAATGTCCGGAAAATGATAGAAAAAGAACATGTTTTCTTTGAATCCTTGAAGGATGTTGAAAAACTGCGTATTTATGGATTTTCGTTCGCTGAAATTGATTTGCCATATCTTCAGGAAATATTCAATTACGTCAATCCAGCGACCCTTCAGGTCGAGGTCTCATGGTTTACCAATCGTGACAAGTATAGAGCGAGGAGACTATTAAAGACTGTTCCTTTGCAGAAAAAAGTGAAGTGGGTTCGATTGGGAACACTTTGCTGTTGAACCGAGATATACGGAACCTCCTATTGTGAATGAAGAGGATATGAGTATGGAAGCACAACTCCAGGAGGTATACTCGACTGGTGCCAAGTTGCGGGACCAGATAGATGTCTTGAACAAGACGATCTGGTCTCTGGAGGAGTGTCTGCGCATATCGGCCGAGAGCAGGGGAGAATTGATGCGGTTCTATGAGATGCAGATGGATGCCCTGCGTGCGGATCAGCAGAAACTGATAGATTCGGCAGTCGCTCAGATAACCAAGTCTTTCGAGCTTCGGATAGTTAAGCTTATTGCGGAGCGCGATGCTACTCTGTTGTCTGCAAGTAAGATGGAATGTCGATGACTTGACATGCTTTCTACATGGTTTCATTTCAGCCTGACGAAAAATCAAAAAGTTAAAATTTTAAAAATTGGAAACTGCTGGAAATCAGCGGTGTTTGTATTGCGTGCGGAAAAATGGACGCGTACATTAGGCCTGGCTGGCTTTTGCAGGTATCTTATTGATGATGCCCTTGCTATGGAAGAGAATGTAACTTTAGATAAGTATCTCTTGATATATACGGGAAACCATATGAAAGAATACTTTGATTCTTTAAAAAATCAATTATAGAATTGAAGTGTGTATAAAAGTAACTATATGCCTACAAGTATGTAGTATGTTATTTATTATGTAATAGTAATTAATTGTAATTAAGATGATTAATGTGGGAATTATCGGATGTGGCTTCGTAGGTGGGGCTCTCAAAGATTGGTTGGAACACAACAACCCAGAGTGCAGACTCTTTATTAGTGATCCACCAAAGGGGTATAATGATGATCTGAGCAATATTGATATAGCTTTTCTTCAAATTCATGTACCGACTGAAGATGATGGTACTCAGAACTTGACATTAATGAAGGAGCTGATAACTAATCTTCCAGATGTGCCAGTGTTTGTGAGAACAACTATACTGCCAGGGACAAGTGAGATGCTTTCACAAGAGACGAAGCATCAAGTATGTTATATGCCTGAATTCCTTACTGAACGTACTTTTCTTGAAGATTTTAGAAAGCAGACAATGGTTTTTACAGGAGCTCATGATCTACTTACAAAAATCTTTGTTGGTAAGAAGTTCACAGTTATGACACCACTTGAAGCTGAGTTGACAAAGTATATGCACAATGTATTTGGTGCATATAAAGTAACGTATTTCAATGCATGTCGCGAATATTGCGAACAGATGGGGGCAGATTGGCGAAGGGTTCATACTGGAATTCTTCTCTCTGGGTACATTAATGACACTCATACCTATGTACCAGGACCAGATGGAAAATATGGATATGGTGGGAAGTGCTTCCCTAAGGACGTCAATGCATTTGCAAAATTAACGGAAGGTACTCCTCTTGGAATCCTATTGGAACATCTACATGAACTTAACGTACATTTTCGTGGAGTTGAAGAGCATATCTGATTAATAGTGTAGAGATGACGATTTGTTAAATCAGAGTATCTGCAAGTTTATGATATCTGTTGAAATAGTGTTGAAGTTTATTGGATCTTTTGACTACTGACATTAGTTGACTTGAATCCTCACATCCAATGAAATAATGAGCATTTTTGCAGGAAAAACCTTAATGATTACAGGAGGCACTGGAAGTTTCGGAAATGCCGTGCTTAATCGCTTCCTCAGAACGGACATTGCGGAAATCCGCATTTTCTCACGTGATGAGAAAAAACAGGACGATATGCGCCACGAATACCAGGCGAAATACCCTGATGTGGCCCACAAGATAAAATTCTACATCGGCGACGTCCGCAGTCTTGAAAGTTGCCGCAGCGCGATGCCTGGCACCGACTACATCTTCCACGCAGCCGCCCTCAAACAAGTCCCTTCCTGCGAATTCTTCCCGATGGAAGCGGTGAAAACCAATGTGATAGGCACAGACAACGTCCTCACTGCCGCAATCGAAAACAACGTTGAGTGCGTAATCTGCCTCTCCACCGACAAGGCCGCGTATCCTATCAATGCGATGGGTATAACAAAGGCCATCGAGGAGAAAGTCGCCGTGGCGAAGAGCCGCAACAGCCGCAACACAAAGATCTGCTGCACCCGCTACGGCAACGTCATGTGCTCACGGGGCAGTGTCATCCCGCTGTGGATAGAGCAGATAAGAAGCGGTCTTCCGATTACCCTCACCGAGCCGAAGATGACCCGCTTCATCATGTCCCTCGAAGAGGCTGTCGACCTCGTTCTCTTCGCGTTCGAGCATGGACAGAACGGAGACATCCTCGTCCAGAAGGCACCTGCCTGCACGATAGGAACGCAGGCTGAGGCCGTGTGCGAGCTCTTCGGAGGCAAGAAAGAAGACATCAAGGTCATCGGCATCCGTCACGGCGAGAAGATGTATGAGACACTCCTGACCAAAGAGGAGTGCTCGAAAGCCGAGGATATGGGCAACTTCTACCGCGTTCCGGCCGACAACCGCACGCTCAACTACGACAAGTTCTTCACCGAAGGCAACAGGAAAGCCGTCACAATCGAGGAGTTCAACTCCGACAACACTGTCCGTCTCGACCTCGAGCAGACCAAGGCGAAGATTGCCTCACTCGAATACATCCAGAACGAACTGAAAGGCATCGAGAACATCGCGAAATAGTTAAAAAATATGAAGATATTGGTCACGGGTGCGAAAGGGTTCGTTGGAAAGAACCTCTGCGCACAGTTGAACAACATAAAGGACGGTAAAGCAAAATGCTACGGCATCGCCCCTGCAGGGCAGGGCAGCGAGGGCGTTCCGAGCATCGATGAAGTCTTCGAGTACGACCTCGACTCCACTCCTGAGCAGCTTGACCGCTGGTGCGCCGAGGCCGACTTCGTGTTCAACCTCGCCGGAGTGAACCGTCCGAAGGACAATGACGAGTTCATGAAAGGCAACTTCGGCTTTGCAAGCACGCTGCTCGACACTCTGAAGAAGCACGGCAACACCTGCCCGGTGATGCTCTCTTCAAGTGCCCAGGCTTCGCTCACAGGTCGTTTCGGCAACAGCGAGTACGGACGCAGCAAGAAAGCCGGTGAGGATCTCTTCCTTGAATACGGGAGGGAGACCGGCGCGAAAGTTCTGGTCTACAGATTCCCGAACCTCTACGGCAAGTGGTGCCGCCCGAACTACAACAGCGCGGTGGCGACGTTCTGCAACAACATCGCGAACGACCTTCCAATACAGGTGAACGACCCGTCAGTGGAACTTGAACTCCTGTACATCGACGACCTCGTGGACGAGATGATACTCGCGCTCAAAGGTCAGGAGCACCGCTGCGAATTCGAGGGTCTGACTGTCCTGCCGAAACCGGGAAAAAAGGATGCGGAAGGCAATGTTTCCGGTGCAGGACGCTACTGCTATTGCCCTGTGACCCACAAGGCCACTCTCGGAAAAATCGTGGACCTGCTCCATCAGTTCCATGATATGCCCGAGACGCTGCTCATTCCGGAAATCCCCTCTGACAGCTTCGCCAAGAGATTGTACAGCACCTATTTGAGTTACCTTCCGAAGGATAAGGCCATATTCGACCTCAGGATGAACAGGGATGAGCGAGGCTCGTTCACTGAACTTGTCCATACGCTCAACTGCGGTCAGGTCAGCATAAACATCTCCAAACCGGGAGTAACGAAAGGTCAGCACTGGCACAACACCAAATGGGAGCAGTTCATCGTGGTGAAAGGCCACGGGCTCATCCAGCAGCGGAAAGAGGGAAGCGACGATGTCCTTAACTTCGAGGTCTCCGGCGACAAGATTCAGTCGGTGATTATGCTCCCCGGTTACACTCACAACATCATTAATCTCTCTGATACAGAAGATCTTGTGACTGTGATGTATTGTAATGAAATCTTTAACCCTGAGCGCCCGGATACCTATTCCGACCCGGTTGTGAAGGAATAAATACTAAAGAGAAAGCGTAGTATATGGAACAGAAAACTCCAAAATTCGACTATAGCGACATTCATTGGCAGGACAACGGCAAACTCAAACTCTGTATCGTGGTGGGAACACGTCCGGAGATTATCCGTCTTGCCGCAGTCATCAGCAAATGCCGCCAGTATTTCGACGTAATCCTTGCTCACACAGGCCAAAACTACGACTATAATCTGAACGGCGTCTTTTTTAAAGACCTCAAACTCGACGCGCCTGAAGTCTATATGGATGCAGTGGGGGATGACCTTGGAGCAACCTGCGGCAACATAATCAATTGCTCCTACAAACTCTTCGCAGCTCTCCAGCCCGATGCAGTCCTTGTCTTGGGTGATACCAACAGCTGCCTCAGCGTCATAGGGGCCAAGCGCCTCCATATCCCGATTTTCCATATGGAAGCAGGCAATCGCTGCAAGGACGAATGTCTCCCGGAGGAGACCAACCGCCGCATTGTGGACATTATAAGCGACGTCAATCTCGCCTACAGCGAACACGCCCGCCGCTACCTCGCTGACTGCGGACTGCCGAAGGAGAGGACTTATGTCACAGGTTCCCCAATGGCAGAAGTGCTGCACAACAACCTTGCAGAAATTGAGTCTTCAGACGTCCACAAGCGTCTCGGTCTGGAAAAAGGTCACTACATCCTTCTCAGTGCCCATCGCGAGGAGAACATCGACACGGAAAAAAACTTCCTCAGCCTCTTCAACGCCATCAACGCCATGGCTGAGAAGTATGATATGCCGATACTCTACAGCTGCCACCCGCGTAGCCGCAACCGTCTTGCAAGCTCAGGATTCAAGTTGGACCGCCGGGTAATCCCGCACGAACCTCTCGGCTTCCACGACTACAACTGCCTTCAGATGAACGCCTTCGCTGTAGTCTCCGACAGCGGCACACTCCCTGAGGAGTCCAGTTTCTTCACCAGTGTAGGTCATCCGTTCCCGGCTGTCTGCATCCGCACCAGCACCGAGCGCCCCGAAGCCCTCGATAAAGCCTGCTTCATCCTCTCCGGAATCGACGAAAAAGGTCTCCTCCAAAGCGTGGACACCGCGGTAGAGTTAGTCCGCAATCAAGACTATGGCACCCCTGTCCCGGACTACACCGATGAAAACGTCTCCACGAAGGTCGTGAAAATCATCCAATCTTATGTCGGCGTCGTCAATAAGATGGTTTGGCGGAAGTTTTAGACTGAGCTGTTTGAAAATATTATTGGTCGTATCGTATCATAGCATATGGGAGATAGTGTATTGGAGCATACTTTTCAAGATGACTGCGATTATGTGGGGGGGGAAAAAATCTTCAGACTCTTAAGGGTTTGTATGTTTAAGCGATCATCTAATATTCTGCCACTCTTACGTTTATGTCAATATTTAAAGAGTAAAAAAGGAAAACTAAATTATGTCTTCTATAAATTATGCATTAGACGTTATGCTATATTATGTGATTGTTATAATGTTTCGATCCCTATTGAAACAAGAATTGGGAAAGGCTGTTGTTTTCCACATTATTTTCCCATTGTAATTAATCCAATGTCAGTCATTGGTGAAAATTGCATCATTCATCCTTGCGTTTTAATTGGTCGCGACCGGGGCAAGGTAGGTGCACCGGTAATAGGGGACAATTGTTTTATAGGTCACGGCGCAAAGATCGTAGGAAATCCCTGCATAGGCAGTTGGAGTTTCATCTCTCCAGGGGCAATTGTTACGAAGAGTGTTCCTTGTGGTAGTTTGGTCGGGAGCGGAGTCAATAACATTTTATCTGATAAAGGGAAAGAACACGTGATGTTATATCTGAGATGATATGTGTTGAAAGTGTATGTAAACTTGGATTAGTGAAAGATATAGATATATGATGATTTTCTATATATGTGAATATGTCGGCGCTCGAGAATAACAAAAGGATTGCCAAAAATACTCTCTTCTTGTATTTCCGAATGCTGTTTTTAATGTGTATATCGTTATACACTAGCCGGGTCGTTTTAGAGGCGTTGGGGATATCTGATTATGGGTTGTACAATGTTGTCGGTGGCTTTGTGTCAATGTTTTCTTTAATAAGCGCTCCATTGACAAGTGCTTCTTCTCGTTTTCTTAATTTCGCTATGGGGAAAGGAGACGAAATGCATCTAAAAACAGTTTTTTCTACATCATTAATTGTACATGTCATTCTTGCAGTCATAATAGCACTATTATGTGAGAGTTTTGGGGTATGGTATCTGAATAATAAAATGGTTATTCCGGAAGGGAGACTTACTGCCGCAAAATGGGTTTTCCAAATATCTGTATTGAATTTTTGTATCAATCTGACTACGGTTCCATATAATGGTGCGATAATAGCTCATGAAAAAATGTCAACTTATGCGATAGTGAGTGTTTTTGAGGGACTTGCACGGCTCTTGATTTGTTTCATAGTTATGTTTTCTTCTGGAGACCATTTGATACTTTATGCGCTTCTTTTCATGTCTGTACAAGTATGTGTAATGATAATTTATCAAATATATTGTCGAAGATATTTTGAAGAGTGTCATGTTGTTTTTGTTATAGATAAGCTTCTTATTAAGCAAATGTTCTCATACTCAGGGTGGCATATTATAGGAAATTCTTCCGCAGTACTAAATAGGCAAGGCGTAGACCTTGTATTGAACTATTTTTGTGGAACATTGCTTAATGCAGCAAGAGGGATATCCAATCAAGTTATGGGGGCCGTTTCCGCTTTTGCAAATAACTTTATGGTGGCAGTAAATCCTCAAATAACAAAGTCTTATGCGCAGGGAGAGTATCAATACATGTTGAGTCTTATCTTCAGAGGGGCGCGTTACTCGTATTACTTACTGCTTGTTCTTTCCATGCCAATTATATTAAATACAGACTACATAATGCATATTTGGCTGAAAACAGTTCCCGATTATGCCGTTCCAATGGCGCAGTTGTCTCTTATATCGGCTATGATAGCATCGTTGTCAAATCCTCTCGTGGCGGCTCAGAATGCGACGGGTCAGGTGAAATATTATCAGATTGTAGTAGGCGGACTGCAGTTATTGAATTTGCCACTTTGCTATGTCGCCCTATATTTGAAATTTTCTCCAGTCTCAATTGTAGTTATCTCAATTATTGTTGAGATTATCAGTCTGATGGCGAGGCTTATAATGATACCACATTACATTAGGAGTTTTTCATCAGTATCGTTCATTAGAGAGGTCGTATTTAAGGCTTTTTTAGTGACATTTTCTGCTTCAATATTGCCTTCTGTTATGCGTATAATATTGGGCGAAGACTTACTTTCTTTTGTGATCGTTTCTTCTTTGAGCATTTTAAGTACATTGTTTTCTGTATTTATTCTGGGAATGCAGAAAGATGAAAGAGAATTGGTTATAGCTTTTTGCGTAAGTAAAATAGAGCAGTTACGAACTCGTAAAGATAATTAGATTTGACAATTATGCCAGTGAATATCATAATTAATGCTGATGACCTAGGGAAAAATCCTACGGTTAATAATGCTATAAAGGAAGCTATTGATGGACAGTATATTACTTCGTCGTCAATTCTTGCTAATTCTAACTATTGGGACGAAATACATAAAATAGTTGAGGATGGTTCAAATGCATCTTTTGGAGTTCATTTGAATCTTACCGAGGGTCCTGCGCTTACTCGCTCAGACGCATTGATCAATGCAGGAATTGTTAGTGATGATAATGTTTTTACCCATGAGGTAAATACAATTAAGCATTTTTCTGCAGATATGCTAACTGCAATATATAATGAATTAGATGCTCAAATATCAAGAATCATAAAAAACGAGGGTATTCCAATTAGTCATTTTGACGGACATCATCATATACATACGAATTTTTATTTTCGCGATATTTTATTAGGACTGTGCCATAAGTATAAAATTACAAAGGTTCGTAATAGATATACATCCCCGGTTTCTGGAATAAAAGGGGCTGCTAAATGTGTATTGTTTTGCCTATCTTACTTTCCTGGTATGCTTCCTCTTTCACGCATCTTTAAGGATAATAGTAAAGTGTCAGCTGTCGTTTATTCAACGGTTGAATCTTACAGATGGAAAATGAATATACAGAAAACATTGCGAACTACCGATTATTTTAATTCCTACGAGTCAGTTTTGACAGATTTGAATAACGGAGCCGAATTCCCAGATAATTGTACAATAGAACTCATGTGTCACCCGGGGCATCCTCTTTTTGAAAAAGAATATCAAATGATTAAAAAACAAGTAATCAATTCTTTTTTTACAGATTTAAGATTGATTAGTTATAAAGATTTATAGATGTTTATTATATGAGAATAGGCATTCTGACATTTCACCGTCCAGCTAACTTTGGCGCGAATCTTCAAGCTTATAGTACAACTTGTTATTTTAAGGCATTGGGACATGAAGTAAAAGTGATAGACTATATAAGAGCAGGCGATCTGAAATACAAAGATTTGGTTAATCTGAACCAGTTTTATGCCCATAAATATTTTGTTGAAAATAGGCTTCCATTAACAAGGCAAGTTATGGACGAGTCTGGCTTGAGTGAAGTTGTGGCAGAAGAAAAGTTTGAATTATTACTGATTGGTTCTGATGCTGTGTGGCGTTCGCCTCAAGATAATAATATATATTTTGCTCAATGGCTATATGATTCTTCTCCTCTTCGAAAAATCAAAGTTGCTTCTATTTCTCCAGCCCATATGGGGGATGGTTATGAGAGCTTGTCCATAAATCAACGAACAGCAATACGTGAATGTCTTAAGCGGTTTAATTTTATTACAGTTAGAGATGTCTGGACAAAGCATGTCATAAACCGAGATATCTTTAATGGAGAAGATTTTATAAAAATTGTTAACCCAGATCCTGTATTCTCTTTGTATCGTTTTATAGAAAATGAGATCTGGGATAGCAAGGGGATAAGTACCAAGTCCTATTATTTAATGTCATTGCCCAAACAATGGACAATGACGGGCAAATTTTCAAAGAAAAAGAGGTCTTGGTTTGATAAATTTAAGAGAAATGTAAATAATGCTGGTTATAAGTTGATAGAATTGCCGATACCTGAGGGGAAAAGTGGACTTCCGTTTGATTATTCAATTGATTACCCAATTGATCCGTTGCAATGGTTCTTGTGGATTAGGAATGCTAAAGCATTTTGTGGCTTGCGCTTTCATGCTATTGTTAGCTCAATTTCTAATGGTACTCCATTTTACAGCGTTGACTCTTATGGCGATAATAGTATGTATACAAAGATGTTGGATATGTTGGGATTGCATACTTTGGCTCGTTCTCGTGATAAAAATAGTAAAATTTACAATCTTCTAGAAGGTTCTCAACTTTCAAAATTCCGATGTGGTTCAGAAGTCGAATTTGAATCGCCGTCGAGGTTGTTCAAGATGTTGGAGAATATGAGCTCAGACGATATAATAAAGTTTAGAGACTCAAAACTAAGACTATTTGACAAGAACATGAATGAAATGATGAAAATAATAGCCAGATGAATACTCAAAAGATTCTTTCACTGTCAGAGACTTGCACAGGATGTTTCGCTTGCTATAATATTTGTCCTAAAAATGCGATAACGATGCCTGAAAACGAAGAAGGATTTTATTTCCCTTCCGTTGATAATGATAAATGTATACAGTGTGGGTTGTGTGACAAGGTATGTCCTCAAGTAACAGGAACGCTTAAGAACAAAATGTGTAAGGCATATTATGGCTGGAGTCTCTCTGAAACAATCAGAAAAAACAGTTCTTCCGGTGGAATGTTTCGTTTGCTTGCAGACTATGTTATTGAAAAAGGTGGCATTGTATATGGGGCTTCTTTTAATTTTAAAGAACTGATTAGATTGGAATGTCGTTCTACAGAAGTCGTTTCACTCGAAGATTTACAGCGTTCAAAGTATGTTCAGAGTTATATCGGGTATGCGTTTCGTGAAATTAAGGCTAAGTTACAAAATGGTAAGTATGTTCTGTTCTGTGGAACGCCATGTCAAACCGCTGGGTTGAAGGCTTTTTTAGGAAAAGATTATTCAAACCTGATTATGGCTGATTTTGTATGCCATGGCGTACCATCAATGGATTTGTTAAGGAAACATCTTGATTATTTGAAAATTAAAAATTTAAAAAAGATAGTATTTCGTCCTAAAAATAGGGGATGGGTAGATGATTTTGAGGTATACTATACAAAAAAAAGGCCGGCAAAGCCGGCCG
>ULTX01024834.1_pt1 | contig 23269 bp, 17 predicted proteins | sample 1958041 | NCBI WGS metagenome assembly ULTX01 (sample SAMEA4835747, study PRJEB28245) | human gut metagenome | biome: gut microbiome; material: fecal sample | place: Denmark | collected 2008
CCACTGGCGCACCCTCTACCAGTATATCTACGACCACACCACCGCGCCCCAATATCGCCTGGCCCACCAGATGTGCCGCTCGATGCTCAGCAGCAGTCCCCTGGCCTTGCTGCGCCTCTGCCTGATCTGCCTGCGCCACCGTCAGACGATCTATTACCACCAGAATCTCCATGGGCTCAAAGGTTGCATCCGCGGCTTCTTCTACCCCTTCATCTTCGCCTACGGCAACGTGCAGTACGACTTGGAGTAAGGGCGAAATAATAGCGCTTCCTTTGCCTTGGAGCGATTTTATGTCTCATTTATTTGCGCAATCCTAATTTTTATATTACTTTTGCGGTCGATTGGTCAGATCTCTTACAGATTACCCAGACGACGAAACATAACTTAAATAATAACTATATGAGACAAACGAAGACTCCCCACTCCTGCGGCCACAGGGTCGCCCGCCTTGCCACCCTTGTCATGCTCCTTGGTTTCCTTGGCGCGCTGCAGAGCAAGGCACAGACGGCCTACGCCCTCTACAACGACAGTACGCTGACGTTCTACTACGACGAGAACCAGCCCGACAGCAACTACTTCGACATGAGCTTCCATACCGACCCGGCCTACGGCAAGGTGCCCTCCTGGTATGAACTCTGCGACTCCGTCGATACCATCGTCTTCGACGACAGTTTCGCCGACTACCGCCCGACCGACTGCACGGCCTGGTTCTGTGGCTACTATCTGCTCAAGAATATCGATGGTATGGAGAATCTCCACACCGACAGCGTCAAGAGCATGAACAACATGTTCTGTGCTTGCTCCAACCTCTACAACGTCGATCTCTCTCATTTCAATACCGAGAACGTCGAGGACATGAGCCGCATGTTCTATTTCAGTACGGGTTTCTCCACGCTCGACCTCTCCTATTTCAATACGAAAAATGTCAAGGATATGAGCGAGATGTTCTACTGGAGCTACTACCTCGGCACCATCTTCGCCAGCGAGACCTTCACCGTCGAGTCGGTGGAGAATAGCACGGATATGTTCACGGGCTGCACGGCGCTGGAGGGAGCAATCCTCTACGATCCCGTCCGCACTTCCGCCCGCTACGCCAACTACGTCGATGGCTATTTCACCTACAAGGATCCCACGGCCATCGCCCCCGCTACTCGCACCGTCCAGGACGAGCCCATCGTCCGCTACGACCTGCAGGGCCGCCGTCTCACTGCTCCCCAGCGTGGTATCAACATCGTGAAGCAGGGCAACAAGACCACCAAGGTGATCGTGAAATAACGAATACTTTCGATAGACATCACCCGCCCTTCGGGGCTGGACCCATCATCGGGGCGACAGGGACGAAGCCAGACAAAAGGCCGCCTGCCGTCCCGATGATGGCGTTGATAGGGAGGAATCTGGGAGAATCATAGGCCCCGAGGGGCTTATCTCGTGGAAAGATTTGCCCAAACGGAGTTTTTTTCCTAACTTTGCCCAAAACAATCCGTTAAGAAATATATGAACATCGCACTATTGACTGCCGGCGGTGTCGGCAACCGCATGGGACAGGACATTCCCAAGCAGTTCATGACCATAGACAATATCCCCGTCATCATCTATACGATGCGGGCCTTCCAGCAGCACCCGCAGATTGACGCCCTCGCGGTGGTCTGCCTCAAGGGCTGGGAGGTGATGCTGCAGGCCTACGCCAACCAGTTCAACATCACCAAACTGCAGTGGATCTTCGAGGGAGGCGACAGCAATCAGCACTCCATCCGCAACGGACTCCAGGGACTGCGCGACGCAGGCTGCAAGGACGACGACATCGTGCTCGTCCACGACGGCGTGCGCCCCTTGGTCTCGGAGCGTATCATCAGCGAGAACATCGACCTCTGCCAGCGCTATGGCTACGCCGTGACGGGCATGACCTGCAAGGAGGCCATCATGGAGAAGGTCGGCGACTGCGTGGAGAACATCACCATCCCTCGCGAGCGCCTCGTGCGCACGCAGACCCCCCACACCTATCATCTTGGCGACCTGCTGCGGGCCCACGACGAGGCGGAGGAGAAGCACGTGGAGAACACGGTGGCTTCGTGTACGCTGATGGCGGCCCTCGGCGTGGAGGACCAGCACCTGGTCATCGGGTCGGAGAAGAACGGACTGAAACTCACGCAGACGGAGGACGTCGAGCTCTTCAAGGCCCTCATCCACACATCGAAGGAAGCATGGCTGAAGTGAGTCTCTACGAGCAGGACGTCCTGCGGGCAGCCTCACAGGACCTGCCCTGGCAGCTGCTCGACGGCAAGAATGTCCTCGTGACGGGAGCGACGGGACTGATAGGCGGTGCCGTCGCCGACGTGCTGATGGCAGCGCCCACCTCGTGTCGCGTCTTTGCCTCGGGTCGCAACCAGCAGCGGGCGGAGAAGCGTTTTGCCCGCTACGCACAGTCCGACCGGTTCCGTTTCCTCCCGATGGACCTCACGCAGCCGCTGGAAGGCGACACCGACTTCCACTTCGTCATCGATGCGGCAGGCGGCGCGGCTCCCCGGCTCTACAAGGAAGACCCTGTCGGCGTGATGCGGTCCAACCTCAATGGCGTGGACCATCTCTTCCAGTATGGCGTCCGCCATGCGCTCCAGCGCTTCCTCTATGTCTCCTCGGGCGAGGTCTATGGCGAGGGCGACGGCCGTCCCTTTACGGAGGACTATAGTGGCTATGTCAATCCGCTGGAGGTGCGATCCTGCTATCCCTCGGCCAAGCGGGCGACGGAGACGCTATGTGCCTGCTATGGCGCCCAGCACCATGTCGAGGTCGTCATCGCGCGTCCCTCCCACGTCTATGGACCGGGCTTCACGGAGTCGGACAACCGCGTCTATGCGCAGTTCATCCGCAATGTGGAGCGTGGCGAGGACATCGTCCTCAAGAGCAAGGGCGAGGCCTTCCGCTCCTGGACCTATGTGGTCGATTGTGCGACGGCCCTCCTCCATATCCTCCTCTTGGGTAAGGACGGCGAAGCCTACAATGTCGCCGACGAACAGTCCAATATCACCATCCGCCAACTGGCAGAACTCACGGCAGGAATGGCTGGACGCCAAGTCGTCTTCGACATTCCCGACGATGCGACCCATGGTGTCACCACGCCCATCACCAAGGCGGTCTTCGACACCCGCCGCCTTCAGTCGCTTGGATGGCAGCCCCTGTGGCACATCGAGGAGGGGCTCCGCCATACTGTAGACCAACGGTGATGTTTTTTCTAGTTCATCTGTGTTTTGGAGCGGCGCTTGAAGTCGCGGCGTAGCAAGGTACAATACATGAGTTTTTTGTATAAGTTCTATGCCTCGATGTCTGCAAATTGTCGGCAACCTGCTGACGATTTGAAGTTGTTATTTGTGATTGCACGGGTTCATCATAGTCGTATCATATCAAGATGCAAGGGTGATATGGGTAAAGACAATGTGGTGGCGAAATATGCCTTGGATTCATACAAGGAGCCAATGGGCATATCAGAAAACCAACTCTTCAAGCTCTTCCCTAAAGACTTTAAGTCTTCCATGCCGACTATTGAGGAATTGGAAAAGGGACTGAAAGATAGTATTGATTAATAATGAACCAATGTCGTAAATTTACATAAAATATAAATAGAAACGTTAAAGAATCTTCTCGGTGTAGCAGTATATGTCATGCTCAGTTGTGTGACGGTGTCTATCATCTTCGGTGGTGTGCGCAATATCTACTATGCGTGGAAGACGCGAAAATGGAAGAATATCGCCTTTACTTTTGTCGTCTTCATTGCATCCATTGCGTTTTTAGTTTGGGGGGATATGTTTCAAATTTTAGGGGACACCTGCCGTTTCTTCTATAAGCTTTGTCAATAGATGGCTCCTTGCTGACATAGTATGTAAGGGGAAACGGCTGAAAGACTTAAAGTTACAGTTTGCTCCCGTCATAAATGTCGGGAGAAAGACTACGCAACTGGGTCTGTTCAATTTTCGCTCGTTCCTTAATATCGGAATGCTGTTGGCTGAGAGTGAAAAGGCAAAGGCTTTGCGCAGTGCCATCTTGGATATAGTAATAGCAACAATCAACGAGAAGACAGGCGGCGGAACAAAGTATATCAATCGACAGGATGTGAACTACATACCAGCCGCAATTACAGAAGAAAACTACCGTAAGAATCTTACTTCGGCTATGAGCCAGTGTGTAGCAGGACATAAGACATACAAGTATTCTCAAGTGACTGATTACATATACAAGGCTGTGTTTAAGGAAAATGCTAAAGAATATCGTAAAGTTCTTAGCCTTGACACCAAAGACAACGTTCGACACACACTTTATGCAGAGGTGCTGCTTGTCATATCCTCATTTGAGAATGGAGTGGGTGCTGCCATACAGCAAAGATTCAAAGAAAATGGCGGTAGATAGTTGTCTATGGAAGAAGTGAAGGCAATTATTAATGATTCTGAAATATAAGTTACAGATAAAGCGTTGCAAGAATGTCCGTTAAGAATGAATAGAATTTTCTTATTTCTTGAGACCTTGTATTCGCGTATATTTGATGTGTTAAAAGCATGCGCAACTAATTGCTGTTCAGATACTTGAAAAAAGAGTTAACTCGATGTGTTGCAGAATGAATACATCTGTACTCAAATAATTTCTCGAACAAGAAACCCTTTTCGAGAAGCTTATTTATGCCTATGGTGTAAAAAATATGATTTTTTTTGCCATTCTAAAAATAATGTGTAATTTTGCAAACGATTTGACTGGCCGTACATTTTTTAATGCGACACAAATGTTGCGGCTGGTTGTTTGAAACTAAAAACTAGTAAAGTGTCGCGGTTTTTTTATTATTATGAGGAATTTATTTTTTGTAATTTGCGCTCTGGCCCTCACGGGGTTTGCCGTCTCCTGCCAAAGCGAAGAAGAAACGACTCGCTCAAAAGATGAGGCCGCAGTCGAGTTTATCAACACCTACAATTCCACTGCTGAAGATGTTTTAGGTATTGGTGTGCGGCCTGGAGACAAATCCAAATCTCCACGTAAAGCGATTCCGACAAAAGCGGACAGTATGCAAACCGTGTATGTGAAGCCGTCAACAGGCACAGGAAATGCAGGTTCATTGCAGCCTTTCACTGGAACAACAATAAACGAATTCACAGATTATTTAAGTTGGGCAGATGCCACTGTGTCTATCTTCAACGACGGGACTGCCGTGGATTCTGTTGCTATTTCCGTTAACGAAGCCAAACAAAAGCTTGCTCCAATGGTGGCCAAAAGCCGTGCATATTTATTGCGTAACGGAATGACAAATGCGGACATTGATGAAATGCTGAGAGAAAATAATGTGGATGAAACAGAATTGGTACCTTTGGTGTTGGCCATGATGGAGTATGATGGCAGCTTGTACACTGGTATGGCACCTTTTTGTGCACCCAAAACAGGTGGTAAGGATTACAATCAATCATCAAAACCTGATTGGAAGAAAATAGGAAACTGTGCTTTGGAAGCTTTGGGTTTTAATATCGGTACTCAAATTATTACTTCAGCTTGTAACTCGTGGTCAAAAGCTGTGATAATGAAGGCGTTTAAGACCATAGCAAAGAAATCTTGTGGTCCAGTTGGTGTTGTTCTTACCGTTGGCGCTTTTGCCAATTGTATGGGCTGGATACATATATCGCTCTTTGATTAATAGGCTAATTGCAATTAACTATGGAAACAATAAAGATAGTTTTCAGTGTGCTTGTTTATGTCTTCCTCAGTGGTGCTTTGGTGTTTGCCATCTTCGGTGGTTTGCGCAACATCTACAACGCGTGGAAGACGCACCGATGGAAGAATGTCGTCTTTACTGTTGTCGTCTTCATCGCCACTATTGCGTTTTTTGTTTGGGCGGATTTCTTTCAAATTTTAGGGGACACCTGCCGTTTCTTCTATAAGCTTTGTCAATAGATGGCTCCAGCTGATCCAAACTGACCACCGCAATATATATAAAATGTATGTTGCGGTGGCCTATTCCTTGTTGAATTCGTCCGAACTTGGTGTGACCTATTGGGTTGCGTCGCGAAAAGATAACAAATGGATATGTTGAAACTGAACAGAGATAACCCAAGCAACTCTTTCTACATTTTGTTATTTGTTTCTTTATAAACCATTTTAAAGCGTTGATTGTTGGAAGAACGCCATTTTTCTCGTCTATTTTCCAATTCAACCATCTGTAAGCCTTTAAAAAAAGCAGGCAAAGACGAGGTGTTTTGTTTTTTTTAACGGTTTCCTTTTGGAAGGTATATGTAAAAAACCTATTTTTGCACCAAAAGTTTTTCCTCCCTTTCAATATTGATTGCGAGGATAGGTTTTAACTAACAACCAAATGCGTATTACTATAGATTTTCAGACATATCACAAAGCAATACCGGAAGCTGCAAGAAGGCGATAAAAACAAAACCAACATGAATCAGTTATTTTTAGATATTATCCACGAGAAAGAAGTATTGAACGAAGCAACATTGGATACTTTGAAAGGTGGTAAAAAGAAGCTTTCAGAAAGTGTTCACAAAGTAATAGCAACCTAAAATCAATATAAGAATAGTATGATGCATAATAGATATTCTGGCCTCTTGGCCATAGTCTTGACAAGTTCCATTTGTGCAAATGCCCAGAGTATAGATGGAAAAGTGATGGAAAACGACAGCATTCCTGTTCCCTATGCCACCGTGTCCCTGCTGCAGGCCTCTGACTCAGCTTATGTTGCTGGCGTGATAGGCGGCGAGGATGGCAGTTTCTCTTTTGACACGAACTCATCTGGGAAAATAGTGAAGGTCTCATGTATCGGATACAAGACGGTGTTTTTGCCAGCAGCAGCCCACATGACCATCCATTTGCTTCCGTCGGAGCAGGCCCTGCAAGGAGTGACGGTCACGGCCTCCCGACCTTCCTTCAAGATGGAGCAAGGACAGTTTGTCACACACATACAGGGGACCGTGTTCAGTCAGCTGGGGCTGGCTACCGACGTGTTGCAGCAATTGCCCCTGATCGACACAGATGGCATCAAAGTGCTGGGAAGAGGCGTGCCGCTTGTCTATATCAACAACAAACGGATGCGCAATTGGAATGAGCTGACGCGCATCCCGAGCAATATGATCAAGGATGTGAAGATCGACATGAATCCCGGAGCAAAATACGGATCCTCCGTGCGCGCCGTGCTCTACATCACCACCATCAAGCCCGTCGGAGAAGGGCTGGGTGGATCTCTGATCTTGAGCGAGAACGTGTCAAGCTGCTGGAACACCACTGGATGGCTTGACCTCAACTACCGTCGGCGTGGTCTCGATTTCTTCGTCAACACATCGGCCAATACTTTCAGCAACTCTCACTATAAGCGTCAGGACGTCTATGACTTCCAGTACAAGGGTCAAGATATCCATGCCGACTATTCGGGCGATGGTTACAACTCGGCGAAGACTGGTTTTGTGAGTGTTGGAGTCAACGATCAACTGACGGACCGACAGTCTCTGGGAGCCACTTATACTTTCTCAAGGGTGTTCTCCAACAGTGCAGACCAAAACTATCGCAACCATGTGTGGCAGAACGGTGCTTTCAGCGAGTTTGACACCCGGTCCACTCAGTCCTCGCAAAATGGCAACCACAATGTCAGCGCCTATTACGAAAATAAATTCAGCGATAAGTTTTCTCTCAACGTAGATGCCACGTACGCCCACAATCGCGCCAACAGCAGGCAGATTATCGTCGAGAATCGAATGGACAACAGGTCTATGCTGGTGCCCGCCACGAAGTCCGAATCGGACATGGTAGCACAGAGGACGGTCTTCACCTCTACTGTGGCCAATGGCAAACTGGAATATGGTCTGGCGACCTCCTGGACACGCTTCCAGCAACAATACTGCATCGAGAACGAAGACTATTCGGGCTTGCTGCAGACCAACGACAACGAGTCGAAACAGTCGGCTGCCCACGTGTTCGCCAACTACAGCCGCAGCTTCGGGAGATGGTTCACGCAACTGGGACTGAAATATGAATACATAGACTACAAATACTATGCCGCTGGCAAACTGCGCGACGAGAGCAAACGCACCTTCCGCAATCTCCTGCCCTCGGTGTCGCTGTCCTACAGCCAAGACAGGTTTTCGCTGATGCTGAGCTACAACATCTATACCAACAGTTCCAGCTACAGCCAACTGGACGACGGACTGCAGTATATCAGCGATTTCCGTTACAACAAGGGCAACTCTCAGCTCCAGCCCACCAAAAACCACTCCGTGGCGTTTAACGCATCCTACCGCGACCTTCTCTTAATATGCAACTACTCCTATGGCAAGGATGCCGTTGTCAGCTGCTTTGACGTGATGGACGAGATCCCAGCCGTGTTGTCCTACGGGGTCAACCACTCGTTCTCGAGCGTCTATACTGGACTCTCCTACAGTCCCACATTCTTCAAGATATGGAAACCATCATGGCATGTGTGGATCCACAAACAATGGCTGAGCTACAACGGGATGGAATATGGACGTCCCCAAGCTGGCCTGCAATGGAAGAACCTCGTCGTGCTCCCTCGCCAGTGGTATATCGTGCTGAATGCGAGTGGTAACCTCAAGGGCCATTCGAACACGTACATGGCGCACTCTTCTATCAATGTGGGGATGAGCATCCAAAAGAACATGAAAAACCTATGGGTCAAGCTGGCTGCATCCAACTTGTTCAATGCCAAAGAGAAAGGCTACTCGGAGTATAAGGGCATTTACACCTCTCACTGGGTGGACAATCGGCAGCCCAGCATCAGCCTGACCATCTCCTACTCTTTCAACCCGGCAAAATCAAAATACAAGGGAAAGACGGCTGGAGAAGACGAGTTGCGCCGCCTGTGACAATTGATAACGCTACCCCTTGATACCTTCCTCGCCACGACAAAACCTGGGCTTGCCCTTGGATGTCGTGGCGAGATTTGGTTTTAGATGCGGTTTGTGGGACTGGGCGTTCCACAAACCGCAGTGGTGAAAAACTCCTGACTATAGTTTGAATTTGCCCTCATGGTCGCGCAAGATGTCGTTGTCGAGATCTATCTTACGCTTGCTGTTCTTTCTGATTGTCCAGCGGAACAAAACCCATGGGGAGAACGTATTGCTCTTCGTGTAGGCGACACTTCTGTAGTCGCCCGTGCTCACGGTGGTCTTGCTCCTCGGATTGCCAATGAAGCTCGTACAGCCTACAGACAACAGAATGTCGGGGGTGAAACTGTAGGAGAGCATGAGGGTGCTAGTCGGATTGTAGTTTTTCGTCCGTGCATATTCCGAGACAATGTAGTTTTGGTAACTGAAGTTAGCCCGCGCCTCCAGTTTGCCCCACTTCTTGCTCACAAGCAGCAGGCCCCGGAAATATTTCTTCGCTCCTGCGCTCGTATAGTAGCTCACATGGTGGGCCATGTCCATCAAAACCGTACATCCCAATACGCGCCACAGCAAGTTGCCCTTCAGCTGCAGCGAGCGGAAGCGTCCCTGGTTCTGATACGTCGTCAGCAGCACTCCATTGTCCGCTGCCAAGCGCACCGACTCGATGAGGTCGCTCGATACACCATAGGAAACGCCTGCGCCGCAACTCATGCTACCCTTGTAATAAGATGTGTTCCAAGAGAAAACGTGCGACTTGGAAGGCAGGAGAAACGGATTGCCACGACTGATAAGCAGCGTGTCGGCAGACGTGTTGTATGGGGAGAGCATAGCCACGGAAGGGGCCGTGTTGCTGTAAGTGTAGCCCAAACGCATACTGAGCGTGTTGGTGATATTATAGTGGAGGCCAAGATCGAAACGTGGTCTGAAATAATGATGGTCTATACTGTCTGACTTCATCGCCATATACTCCATGCCAGCCGTCACGTCGTAGGTCAGTTTTCGTGACAACATTCCCGTGTAGCCCGCAAAGACAAACTCGTTGAGGCGATGGTGGCCAAAGAGATAGGTCGCCCAACCGTTGTTCTCTATTCGGTCATACGCATACTCGGTCTCGTTGCCCAGCTCCAGACTTCCTCCGTCATCAAATTCTTTGGAGTAGCTCAGTGTCAATGATCCTTGGTGGTGCCTACTGATATATTGCTGGAGGTTGGTGCCTCCCAGCCCTTGGGTCTTCTCCTCCAGGCTGTTGGTGTTGTCGGCTCGGTTGTCCGTATAGACGGCATACAGCTCCAACTCTTCGTCCTCTGAGAAAAGATGCTTATAGTAAGCCGTCGCCGAAAGAAGATGAGAGCGATAGACGGAAGCATTGTCGCGCACGAGGCTCTGCGCGTTCTGCTCGCCGAGAGAGAAATTGCTACTGTTCTCTTTGCTTGTATTGCCCTGGACGTATGCGGCAAAATAATCCTTTGCCGTCATGCGCCACTTCCCCATCAACGAGAAGTCGTAATCAGTGCTTTTGCTTCGTCTCTCGCCTGCATAGTGCTTGGTGAGTCCGGGCGTGACAAGGCTATAGGCGTTTTCTTGCCGACTGTGCTCCGTGCTGATAGAGGCGTCGCCGTAGAGCGAGACGGTACTGTTGCCAATCTCAAAGGTCGGCATGGCAAAATAGGATTTGGCGGGATAGTCGGCTCGTGTGGATAGTTGCGTATAGGTGTAGAGCGAAGTGTCCTTCAGTTTGATGTTGACGACGCGCTTCACCCCCCTGGCGCATATACTTAGCACTCACCACGTCAATTATTTCCACCGACTTGATGCGGGCGGGGTCTATGGGGCTCACGCCAGAGTTCACCCGCATGCCATCGACAAGTATCAGTATCGACTGACCGTCTGCAGAACGCACACTTTCGTTTACAGGGTCGCTATAGAGCAAGGGTATTTCCTGCAAGGCGACAAAGGGGTTGCCACATTCCTTTGCCTTCTTCGTCAGGTAGAACACATGCCCCTTGGACATGGCACGACTGCTGCTACCCATGACGACCACGCTATCCAGCTCCACGCTCTTCGTCATGAGGATAAAGTTCAGGTTGGCGTCGCGGTCTATCACGACCGAATCCTCGTCCGAAGAATAGCCGACACAACTTGCCACCACCTGGTAGCTGCCTCGTGGCACGTCTCCGATACGGTATTCTCCTTTGGCATTCGATTGTGCCAATCCCGCCAGTTCACCGTCTTGATACAGACATAGTTGCGCACCCTGGATGGACGTTCCCGTCTCGTCCGTCACCTGCCCCAACAGGCTGTATTGTGCGAAGGAGGAAAGGGGCAGCAGTAGCATGATGCCCAATAAGGCTAGGTTCCTTTTCATATTTTCATGCTTTTATTGTTCATACACTTTTTAAGCAACTTGGATACATTTTACATTGCTTGCATTTATCTTTTGTTAAATCATACCCTAGTGTCGTAATTTTCTCATTCCATACAATTGCTCCTGTTTCTGTGTCAAGATGTCCGTAGGAATTCCGATTGGAAAAATCATAAACTTTTTTGTTTCCATACTCAATCTGTTAATAAAACTCCCTCCCCTAAAATAGGGGAAGCTATTAGGTTTCTACTTATTTTTTAACTCAACTGCAAATGTAGGATATTCCTTGAAAAAATCATAACGCCTCTCCCAGAAAACTACATCGTTTATGCATATTTAACTATTTGTCTCTTTCACTGCATCCGCAGAAACTCTATACTCCTTGTGTGCTTAACTGTTTTTTTCTACGGGCAAAAGCCAAGATTTCAATGTTTTTTATAGTATGAAACAAAAAAGACCAAAAGGGACATTTGTGTGAAAAAACAAGTATTTTTGCATTTCCTAGGTGATAATACAAACGTCAACTTAGGCAAAGTAAAGAAAGATAGAGAATAAAAGTGTTTTAACCCAAAGCTTCTCCCAATGTGGATACTAAGGACGATAGTTGATAAAACCCCAGTACCACCTTGATGTTGCTTAGCTGGTACTGGAGTTTCATTCGGCTGGTACTGGAGTTTCACTTGGCTTTCATCGCAGTACCACTCGTGTGGGATGCTGCATGGACCTAATTGATGGTTTTGCTTGCTTTCTATATGCTATATTATTCCTATTATATATAGGAAAAGAGGGATACCCTATATGGTATATCGGCTCTCTCGACAACGCTATCCTGCGCTCCCTCAAGACAGGGTCACATAGACTGCATGGCTCTCGCGCTTCTCGGGAGGCGGGAGCTTCATGTAGTCGCCGTAGAGGTCTGTCAGATAGGCGTCGTAGTCGTGGGGAGCCGGAAATTCCACGCCCTCGAACGTGATTTTTCCCAAAGGCTTGATGCTTGCCTTGTCGAAGGAGACGCCGCGCCCGTTGAGGATGGGAATGTCGCTGTAGCGACCTTTGGGGGCGAGACGGCAGACCAGTTTCCACAGTCCGCTGCAGACCATCAGTTTGGCTCCAAACCAGAAAAACTCGGCAAAGGACCGCAGGGAGTAGGTGTGGCTATGGTGGAGGATGGCATTGCTTTTGGAGATGCCCTTCGTCAGCCGCTTGATCCATTTGCGGGAGATGTTGGGATAGTCCTCCATCGGGAATATATCGACGAAGATGCCCTTGGCGTAGGGTAGGGCGAAGCTGTCGCCGGGTTCGATATAGAGCGAGTTCAGGTCGCGTATCTTCACGATTGGCTCATTGCTTCCAGGATCCGTTCTCGGCGACTGTAGGAAGAGGTGGGGCGGCAGTTCCTTGGGCGCAACCTCCTCGAAGCGGTGCTCGTCCTCTACGGACATGGCGATGTCGATGTCGTCGTCCCAGGGGATGAAGCCACCATGGCGCACCGCGCCCAGCAGCGATCCGCCGTCGAGCCAGTATTCGATATGGTGCTTTTGGCAGATGCGGTCGATCTCCTTCAGAATCTCCAACTGGCGCAGCTGGCAGGCGCGGAGGTTCTGTCGGATGTTCTCCTTGAGATATTCCTGATATTTTTCCATTCCTTTGTTCTTATTTGAGTAGGTAATCGACGAGCAGGCTGCCGTTGTACACGAGCAGATAGACCGTCAGGAGCATGATGGTGATGCGCAGCGGCTGTTGCAGGCGAGGCTGGACGCGCCGCAGCAGCATGGCGATGGCGATGGGGATGATAAACATCCAGTGGGCCGACATGATATAGACCTCGTTGAGGCCGAAGCCCAGCACGACATGGAGCAGCAGGTCGCAGCCAAACCATGATAGCAGCAGGAGCATCAGTCGGGTGCGGAGTCCGCAGAGGATGCCGCCCACGAAGAGCAGCACCACGAGCGCCTCTATGCCATACTGCCACCAGTAGTCGTAGCCGACGATGGCGGGCCGATCCACGCTATAGTCTTTCAAAAGTTCTTTCTGATGAAACTGTAGTCCCTCGCCGAAGAGGTTCTCGACGATGGCAGGTCCGCGCGAGGCCGTGATGTTGGTCTGCTGCAGCAGGAAATTGTCGGCGATGGGCTTTCCCCTTCGTGCCTTCATCTCCTTGTCGTGGGCCGCCAGTTTCGCCTTGAGCGTGCTGTCCTTCTGCATCTTCTTGGCCAACACCGCCTTGCCCCGTGCGTCCACGGGTTTGATGATGGTCTCGTTCTGCCAGTAGCCTGCTCCCACGAAGAGGAGCACGGGTATGATGACCACCGCCAGCACCGTCATGGGGCGGAAAATCCGCTTGCCCCGGACAAAGAGCGAGGCCAGCCACGACTTGGCAATATTGCTCAGCGTCGTGCCTCCCGTGAGGGTGGCGAGCAGCGACACCAGCCAGAGCGGTTGCGGACGCGGCGACGTGGCCAGCCAGAGCGTCAGCAGCAGGAGGAGGAGCGAAAGGCAGAAGTGGTCGGGGACGATCATCGTCAGCATCACCATGGCGAAGGAGAAGAACAGCGTGGTGATCCAATGGGCGTCGGCACGCCCCACGCCTACGCGGTCGCGCAGGATGCGGTAGAGGAAGATGAGGGAATAGACGCCGGCGAAGATTGTCAATGCCGAGACGAGGAAGACCGCCGAGTTGTGGCCGGTCAGCGGACGCAGTGCCTGGTTGGTCCAATAGAGGGGGTAGAGGAGGATGGCAAAGAGCGGGTGGCGCAGCATGTCGTAATAGATGCGCGTGCAGGAGACGAAGATGTAGCTGTAGTTGTCGAAGCCCGAGAGGTGCATGTGGTTGTAGAATACACTCCAGAATCCCAACTTCCCTCCTTTGAAAAAGGAAGCTGGATAATAGGCCCACAGCAGTGCGTGAAGCCCCAGTAGCACCACGAAGGAGGACAGGGCGAGCCAGCGCTCCTCCCGTCTGATCTTAAATAGATTTTGCATCGGACTTCCCTTTTATCTGTTCTACCATTCTTTTTGCTCTCTTCTTGTTAATGTTCCTTTTGTTTACTCGCTTCTTTTTTACGCTCTTCTTGATTGCGAGTGCAAAATTACTCATTTATTCTGAAAGCAGGCAAGTTATCCCGAAAATGTTTGGCCATTCCGTTGATTATGAGTACCTTTGCAGCCCAAAAGCGGAACGAGACCATCCAGGCGGGTTCTTCAGTGGGTTCATAATGGTGGATGGGCGGCATTCCGTAGGATAATAAATTCAACTCACAACACATTGAAGACATTTGAAGAATTGGGCGTTTCTGAACCGATCAGAAAGGCCATTGAGGAGTTGGGCTTCGTACAGCCGATGCCCGTCCAGGAGGAAGTGATCCCTTATCTTTTAGGCAACCGCAACGACGTCATCGCCCTCGCCCAGACGGGTACGGGCAAGACGGCAGCCTTCGGCATTCCCCTGCTCCAACGTATTGACACCGACAGCAAGGAGACGCAGGCCATCGTGCTCTCGCCGACCCGCGAACTCTGTCTCCAGATCGCCGACGATCTCAACGCCTTCGCGCGCTATATCCCCCATGTCCATATCGTCCCCGTCTATGGTGGCGCAAGTATCGAGGCACAGATTCGTTCGCTCCGTCATGGCGCACAGATCATCGTGGCTACGCCGGGCCGCCTCATCGACTTGATGCATCGGGGCAAGGCGCGCCTCGACAACGCCCGCAACGTGGTGTTTGATGAGGCCGACGAGATGCTCAATATGGGATTTCAAGACTCCATCACCGAGATTCTCGAAGGCATTCCCGAGGAGCGCAACACACTGCTCTTCTCGGCCACGATGAGTCGCGAGGTGGAGCGTGTGGCCAAGGGCTACCTCCACGACTACAAGGAGATCGTGGTCGGCAGTCGCAATGAGGGTGCGGAGAATGTGAACCATGTCTATTACATGGTCAACGCGAAGGACAAATACCTGGCTCTGAAGCGTATCGTGGACTTCTATCCGAAGATCTACGCCATCGTCTTCTGCCGCACGAAGCGCGAGACGCAGGAGATAGCCGACAAGCTGATACGCGATGGCTACAATGCGGAGTCGCTCCACGGCGACCTTTCGCAGCCGCAGCGCGACCTGACGATGCAGAAGTTTCGCAGCCACCTCACCCAGATACTCGTGGCAACGGATGTGGCCGCGCGTGGTCTCGACGTCGATGACCTGACGCACGTCATCAACTACGGACTGCCCTCCGATATCGAGAGCTACACCCACCGCAGTGGCCGTACGGGCCGTGCGGGCAAGAAGGGTACGAGCATCTCCATCATCCACAGTCGCGAGCGCTCCAAGATTCGGTCTATCGAGAAGGAGATCGGCAAGGCCTTTGAGGATGGAACCCTCCCCACGCCGGAGGAGATCTGCAAGAAGCAGCTCTACAAGCAGATGGACGCCATCCTCAAGACGGATGTGGACGACGACCTGATCGCTCCCTATATGGAGGACATCAAGCGCCAGTTTGAGTATATCGACAAGGAGGACATCATCAAGAAGATGGTCACCGTGACGTTTGGCCGTTTCCTCGACTACTACAAAGACGCCCCCGAGATCGAGAAGCCCAATGTGAAGGGTGCCCGCAAGGAGCGCGACGGCGAGGCCAAGGCCAAGCGAAGCAAGGGCGGGAAACCCGAGGCAGGCTATGCGCGCCTCTTCATCAACCTTGGTAAGATGGATGGTTTCTATCCTGGCGAGGTGATGCAGTTTGTCAACAAGCACGTCCATGGTCGCCAGGAGGTGGGCCATATCGACCTCTTGGCGCGTCAGAGCTATATCGAGGTGCCGCAGGAGGATGCCGCGATGGTGATGAAGGCCCTCGACGGATCGGTCTATAAGGGCCGCAAGGTGCGTTGCAATGATGCCAACGAGGGGCGTCCGCAGCGCGAGGACCGCAAGGAGGCACCGCGCCGCACGTCTCGTCCGGGCAAGTCCTCATGGGGCGAGCGTGGAGACCAAGGCCGTCGTCCGGGCCGTTACGACCGTGAGCGTCCGTCGCGCCGTGCCGCCAGTGTGCCGATGTACAACGACCAGTCCACGAAGCGCCACTATAAGAAAGACGACTGGAAGATGCTCATGAATGGCAATGCCGGTGGTAAGTTGCGTGGCGACGAACCCGACTTCAGCGAGGAAGGATGGGCCAGACGCTATCCGAAGAAGCGCTAAGGCGTCGTAGTGGACCGCATCAGCGAATGATGCTTTAGTATGAAAAAAACAAGTGGCCATGAGACCGTCCTGTTGTGGATGGTTTCATGGCCACTTGGTTTGTTGGCGCTTGTTGGCTGCGGGCTATTTCTTTTCCAGTTCCTGAAGACTCTCCATCTTCTTCGTCTCAAGAAATTCATAGATGCCACACAGGTGCTCGCGTACACGACCGTGGCCAAACTCATACACCTTGCTTACCAGGCCGTCGAGGAAGTCGCGGTCGTGGCTCACCACGATGAGGGTGCCGTCGAAGTCCTGCAGTGCTTGCTTCAGCACGTCTTTGGTACGGAGGTCGAGGTGGTTGGTGGGCTCGTCGAGGATCAGCAGGTTGACAGGTTCCAGCAGAAGCTTCAGGATAGCCAGGCGGGTGCGCTCGCCACCGGAGAGCACCTTCACCTTCTTCGTGGAGTCCTCCCCACCAAACATAAAGGCACCCAGAAGATTGCGTATCTTGTTGCGCACCTCGCCCTTGGCCACGTCGTCTATGGTCTGGAAGACCGTGAGCTCGCCGTCGAGCAGCGAGGCTTGGTTTTGGGCGAAATAGCCGATCTGCACGTTGTGGCCGAGTTGTAGATGGCCTTCGTTTTGCAGTTGGCCCATGATACACTTCACCAGGGTCGATTTGCCCTCGCCGTTGCGACCTACAAAAGCGATCTTGTCGCCTCGCTCCACGGTGAGGTTCACACCGCTGAAGATGGTTTTGCCGTCGAACGCCATCGCCACGTCGCTCATCTGCACAGGGTAGCTGCCACTGCGTGGACTGGGCGGAAACTTCAGGCGGAGGTGGCTCGTGTCTTCCTCGTCCACCTCGATGAGTTCGAGCTTTTCGAGCATTTTTACCCAGCTTTGCACCTGGAAGGTCTTCGAATAGGTACCCTTGAAGCGTTCTATGAAGTCCTTGGTCTCGGCGATCATCTTCTGCTGCTCCTCATATTGCTTCATCTGTTGCTCACGGCGCTCCTTGCGCAGTTCGAGATAGTGGCTGTAGGAGGCCTTGTAGTCGTAGATGCGTCCCATGGTCACCTCGATGGTGCGCGTGGTGATCTTATCGACAAACTTACGGTCGTGGCTGATGACGACCACGGCTTTGGCGCTGTTGCAGATGAAGTCTTCCAGCCAGCCGATAGACTCGATGTCGAGGTGGTTGGTGGGCTCGTCGAGGAGGAGCACGTCGGGCGACTTCAGTAGGAGTTTCGCCAGTTCGATGCGCATGCGCCAGCCTCCCGAAAATTCGCTTGTCGGTCGGTTGAAGTCCTTGCGCTCGAAGCCCAGGCCGAGGAGTGTCTTTTCCACGTCTTCCTCGAAGTGGGTCATGTCGATGGCGTAAAACTTCTCCGAAAGGGTGGAGACCTGCTCGATGAGTTGCATGTAGTCGTCGCTCTCGTAGTCGGTGCGCGTGCTGAGCTCGTTGTTGATGCGGTCTATCTCTGCCTGGATCTTGTGGAGGTGGGCAAAGGCCTGGCACGTCTCCTCAAACACGGTGCGTCCGTCTTCCGTCATCAGGTGCTGAGGCAGATAGGCAATGACGCAATCCTTCGGAGCGGTGATGGAACCACGCGTGGCCGTGCGGACGCCTGCTATGATCTTGAGCAGCGTACTCTTACCTGCTCCATTTTTGCCCATGAGGGCGATGCGGTCCTTCTCATTGATCTGGAAGGAAATGTTTTTGAACAAGGTGGTGCCGCCAAACTCGACGGTCAGTCCATCTACTGTGATCATGTCGGATTCTTGATATTTCTTTTGCTTTTAGTTTTTTCCACCCATTATCTTTCTCAGTACAAACCAGGCGTGCATGGCCACGGTGGAGAGGAGGCCGTAGTGGCGGCGCATGACTTCAAACCGTTCGCGGAGTGAGTCTTTGTGGTGAAGGGTGGTCTGTCCTTCCTCCATATAGCGTGTCGTGACGGCCGGGATGCGGACGAGCAACTGTTGTTTTTCTGCCGCTTTCTTCATGATGCGGATGCACCAGTCCACGTCGGCCGAATAGCGGAAGTGGGTGTCGTAGGGAGTCTCGCGGGCTATGTCGAGGCGCGCGTAGAACGACTGGTGGCAGACCAACATCCCGTGGCGAAACGATCGCCATGTCAGTTTGCCCGTCGGGTGCAGCCTTCTATGTCGCAAGAAGCGGCCTTCCCCATCCACGATGTCGGTGTCGCCATAGAGCACGGCAGGCTTTTGTCCGTCTGCTGCCGTCTCTGCTGCGTGTGCCGCCATTGCCAAGGTTTTGGGAAGGGCGAAGATGTCGCCCGCGTTCATATAGACGATGTAGTCGCCCGTGGCCAGTCGCAAGCCCTTGTTCATCGCGTCATAGAGCCCCTTGTCCGGTTCCGACAGGATGCGGACCTCATGTCCGTTGTCAGCCTGGTCAGACTGCTCCTTGTACTTTTCGGCCATGGCTACCGTCTCGTCTTTCGACGCTCCGTCCACGATGATGTGCTCCACTCCCTCGTAGGTCTGGCGCGCCACGCTGTCGAGGGTGCGTTGCAGCACGGGGGCTGCGTTGTAGGTGATGGTGATAACGGAAAAAACTACACTCATAATCCACACTTTTTGTAGGCCAAAGCCTGATTATATACTTCTATATACCGCATGGCGACCGACCGCTGGGAGTATTCCCTGCGCACCTTCTCGATGGCTGCTTGGCTCAGGGCGGAGTAGTCGGCCTCGCTCATCACCCAGTGGATGCCCCTGGCCAAGTCTTCTGCGTCACGGTATTGCGCCACATAGCCGTTTTGCCGATGGTCTATCATCTCGGGAATGCCGCCCACCTTGAAGCCCACGCAAGGCACGCCACATGCCATCGACTCCATGATGGTGTTGGGCAGGTTTTCGTCGAGTGACGGAATCACGAAAAGGTCGGCTGCGTTATAGACTTCCACGATCTTCTCTTCGTCGCTCACATACCCTAAGGGATATGAGGGAAGCGACAAGCGGCCTACCACCTCGTCGGCATGGCCGCCGAGGATGGCGATGACGGTGTCCTCCTGCATGGAAGGATATTGCTTTGTGAGTAGCGCAATGGCCTCCGCAAAATAGGCGATGCCCTTGCGCTCCAGCGTCACGCGTTGTGAGACAAAGAGGATGACGCGCTTGTTCGTGGGCAGTCCGCAGCGCCTTCGTGCTTCGGCCTTGTCCATTTTCTTGTAGCGTTGCGTGTCGATGGGGTTCGGGATGCAGGCCACGCTAAGCCCTTTCAGCAGACCGCTCTGCTTGGCTTGTGCGCCCAACCATTTGCTGCAAGCCACAAAGTGGATGTTGCTCCCTTCGTAGAGTGCCTTCTTCCTATTGAAGATGCGTGCCGCCAGGTCCTTGCCGTTTTGAGGCTGCGGCAGGTATTTGCAGCGGTGGCAGCCACCCATATAGGCCCGGCAGCCGAGGGTGACGTGGCAGATGCCCGTGGCAGGCCATAGATCGTGCAGGGTCCAGACGACGGGCTTGCCACTGCGGAGTATCTTTCGTATCGAGGCCAGCGAGAGCATGCCTTGGTTGATCCATTCCAGTTGGATGACATCAGCCTCTCGAAATGCCGGTAGGGTGGTGATGTCCGTACCCGCATTGGCCAAGTCCAACTCGAACAGATGGTCTCGCTGGAAATGCAGATGCCAGAAGACACACCACCGTTCCCACAGAAAATGGATGCGTTGGCGTAGCTTCCCTGGCATTTCCACGACCGTCGGGTCGTCTGTCTCCTTGTGGGCTACCAACATTCTGGCTTTCAGTCCATTGTTGCTGAGTGCGTCTTTCAGTCGCCGTGAGGCTACCGCTGCGCCTCCTGCCCGTTCGCTGGTGTTGATGATCAGTACCTTCATGCTTTATCCCGATTTTGAGCAACAAAGGTAATGCAAAAGAATGGAACAGCCAAGGCTGGATGTATAAAAATAACTGTTTGCGAGCACATAGGATTGATATAAATCAAGTATTTGGATAACGGACTTTTTTTTAGGCCTTTTTTGTTGGTGGAAATCGCAGAACATCGTACCTTTGCATTGTCAAAAGGTTAATAGATTGTTTAGGTTAGTAGTAATAGATTTAGGTTTTTAGTTATTTTATTAAGGTAAAAGTTTAACAGATTCATTTGGGATGACAAAGGAAGCCGCGAGGATTCCTTGTAATCGAAGGATTTTTAGTTAAACATACGTTACTAAGTACACGCCAGGGCTTGCGAAAGTCTTGGCGTTTCGCATGTATATACCTCTTGACTTTTTCCATCCTCTTGGTTCTTCACGGGTCCCCGATCTATTCGGATCACTGTGTATCTTGTTGTCAAGTCGGAGAAAAGAAAACCGGCCCGATGAGCCATTTCTGACTAATCGGGCCGGCCGATATGTTTGTGCCTTTACCTTTCGAGGAAGGAGCGAGGTGCCCCCTTTCTCAAGGCGTCAAGGCGACAGTGTGCTTACTTTACGACAACCTTCTCCACCTTGTTGCCCTGCTTGACGATGTAGAGGCCAGCGGGGAGCGACTTGGTGCTGTTGCCAACGAGTGCGCCAGAGGTGCTATAGACCTCCACCTTGCCATTGGCAGCGTTGGTGTTGCCAACGGTGCTGATGCCATCCGGGTCTGCAGAAGCAGAGTTGGACGGAGCAGCGTTGCCGACATTGTACAGGGCGACAACGTGATACTTGTCCTGCTCGGTACCCTCTGCATCAACGAAGCTGAGGTCGGTCGTCTTGTTGGCGATCAGCGAAGTGTTGCGATAGACGTTGTAACCAACGACCTGGAGCGGAGCGCTCTCGTAGGTCACGTCATCGACCATGAAGCCAGCGGGCTCGAAGCCAGTCGGGTTCACAGGCACCGTAGAGGTGTGGACGATAGAGAAGTACTTGGCACCCTCGGGCAGATCCACCGTGTGCTTAGCCCAGTTCACGTTGTCAGAAGCCTTCTCGCTATAGATCTTCGTGAAGTGGTTGGAAGCCTTGTCCGTCGTAGAGTAGGCGACATAGAAGTCCTCGGCGCCATAGTTGGCGTTGTCACACTGCGGAGCCTTGACGTAGAACGTGATGGTCTGAGCCTTGCCAGAGAGCTCCGGAGAGATGAGCCAGTCGTTGTTGCCGTTGGCAGCGCTACCGAGGTTACCGAAGCTCAGCAGAGCCTGGTCGCCCGTGCGGCCACCGAAGAGCACCTTGAACTGTGCGGTCAGGTCCTCGCTCATACCGTGGGTCGTACCGTCGCAGTTGAAGACCGTATAAGCATACGGAGTACCGTTGCCCGGGAAGGAAATGCCACCGAAGACGTTCGTGCGCTCGCCGTCAGCATCGAAGAGTGTCCAGGGGTTGATGTCGTCCGTGAGGAACTGTGCGTAGGTGTCGAAGCTCTCCGTGATCGTCAGTTTGTCCACGGCGGGAGCAGACCAAGTCAGCTCGATACCGTTGTTGGCCTTGGCGGCCTTGAGGTCGTTGACGCCAGGATAGGGAGCGGTCACCACCTTGACGGTGCGCTTCTCAGAGATGTTGTTCTCCTGGTTCTCGTCGTCGGCCCACTCAGCCTCGCCCCAAACCTGGAAGTTCTCGCTATAGAAGGGCACGGTGTAAGAGAGCACATAGTCCTTGGAGTCGCCCGGAGCGATCGTGCCACTCTCGGTCGTCATCGTCTTGCCGTCGCTCGTGTGGAGCTTCACGCTGAAGCCCTCGGCGTTCTCCAGACCTACGTTGCGGACGTTGATGGTCACGTCGGCGTTCTCACCACCCTGTACGTGGAGCGGAGCAGAGATCGTCGTCACGACATTGTAGTCGATAGCGTCGTTGATGTTGACATCATCGACCATGATGTTCTCGCCGTCAGAGATAGCGTGGATAATCACGCGGCCATAGCCGTTCTCCTTCTTGAAGTCCTCGTCAGAGCAATCCACATTGACGGTTCTCCAACCCGGCATACCCTCCAAGGTGCTGTAGTCAACCTCGGCAGCCAGCTTCTGCTTCTGACCGTTGACATCGAGATAGACCTGGAGCTTGCTCTTGCTGCCAGGATAAGCATAGTACTGGAAGGAAAGGCGAGCGTTCGTAGCCTTGCCCATAGCCATCTTCGGGCCGAAGATAGAAGCCTCGTCGCCACCCTTGGCCGGGGTGAACATCAGAGAGCCCTCGTCGTCGTCGGCAGACTGGCTGGAAATCTTGAAGTGGTTCTTCGTGTCGTTGTAGCTGGCAGACCAGGGACCGTTCTCCCATTTGCCGTAGGGCCATGACTCAGAGAACGGGAAGTCGTACGGCGTACCGTAGAAGAACGGATCGGCGAAGGCCGTACCACCGAGGTGCTCCTCGTCGAAGTAGGCCACGACCTGGTAGATCTTATGGCTTTGTGAGCCCGTGAGAGGAATGTCGTTGAAAGTGTATTCCGTGTCAGTCAAGCCCTCGACGATCGGCGTCTGGTAGATACCCTCGAAGATGGCATACTTCACGTTGGAAGCGTCGATATAGCCGCCGTTTGCACCCTTGATGACAGGCTCCCACGTCAGCTTGACCGTACCGTCGAGGTTGTCATAGACGTTCACCTTGGCCGACGTGCCCGGATACTCCTCGCCACCGACGTAGATGGAAGCCTCGGCCTTGGCAGAACGAAGGTCGCCTACGTTGGCATAGACCGTGTAGGTGTGGTTGCCCGTGGTCACGTTGTCGTCTGTCCACTCAATCTTCTGGCCCGGAGTCGGGTCGGAGATGGTCTGGATGGGCAGGGCGCCATTGTCACGATAGATGGTGGCGCTGGTGAGCGAAGTCAGGTCGCGGTCCGTGATGTCCTTGGTCGGAGCGGTGAACTCCACCTTCACCTTCTGTGCGCCGCTCTCATCGGCGGTGAGCTTCAGGTCGGAGACAG
>ULTX01076455.1_pt1 | contig 23118 bp, 26 predicted proteins | sample 1958041 | NCBI WGS metagenome assembly ULTX01 (sample SAMEA4835747, study PRJEB28245) | human gut metagenome | biome: gut microbiome; material: fecal sample | place: Denmark | collected 2008
TTGAGAAGACCAACGGCACGGCTGACGCTCGGCTTTGAATATCCCATTTCTTCACATACATCAATTGATCTTATATAATTGCTCTTTTTTGAAAGAACATATATTGTTTCAAGGTACATTTCACCTGATTCTTTTAATTGCATAGTTTGCACTCCTTTACATTGTCTAATCATATCATGATATGAACAAAAAATCAATAAAATTAATTGTGCTTTCAATAATTATGAAAAAATGATTTACCGAAATCAACAAAAATAATATCCGAATTACAGATGTGAAATATTCAATTTGCCAAAATTCAAAATAAAATAAATTTTTTTCGCAAGCCTATTGACATATTTCGAGTTTTATAGTACCATATAATCGGTTAGCGAGAGCTAACCTTTGATTAACAAATATTGTTAGTATCTGCTAACTTAAAGGAGATTGATTTTATGATGCCTTTGATGTTTGCTAACACAGGTGAAACCAATATTATAAAGAAAGTCGGAGGTTCTCCCGAGGTTAAAAAGCACCTTGAAAATCTCGGTTTTGTTGCCGGCGGAGAGGTTACCGTTATTTCGTCACTCGGCGGAAATGTTATTGTTAATGTAAAGGAAACACGAGTTGCAATCAGCGAAGAAATGGCTCGTAAAATTATGATTTGATTCTATGTAACAAACACACGGCGGAATTGTTCCGAGAGGTGTTTTTATACGGCTTTATGCTGAAATTAAGACGGAGGAAACTGTTATGAAAACTTTAAAACAGGTAAAAGTAGGTGAAACCGTAAAGGTTGTTAAGCTTCACGGTGAGGGCGCTGTCAAACGCAGAATTATGGATATGGGCATCACAAAGGGTGTTGAAATTTACATCAGAAAAGTTGCTCCGCTCGGAGATCCGATTGAAATTACTGTCAGAAATTATGAACTTTCACTCAGAAAAGCCGATGCTGAAATGATTGAAGTTGAGTAATTTATACTTATAAATCCTACGGGAGAAATCCCGTATTTTTATAACATTACGGTTAGCTTTTGCTAATCTAAGAGAGGATAACTGATATATGGAAATTAAAATTGCTCTTGCAGGTAACCCTAACTGCGGTAAGACAACTTTGTTTAACGCACTCACGGGTTCCAATCAGTTTGTCGGTAACTGGCCCGGCGTAACTGTTGAGAAAAAAGAGGGTAAGATCAAAAAGCACAAGGATGTTACAATCATGGACTTGCCCGGTATCTATTCACTTTCACCTTATACTCTTGAAGAGGTTGTTGCCCGTAACTATCTTGTCGGTGAACGCCCCGATGCGATTCTCAACATCATTGACGGTACTAACCTTGAAAGAAACCTTTACCTCACAACACAGCTTACAGAACTCGGTATCCCTGTTGTTGTGGCAATCAATATGATTGACCTCGTTAAGAAGAACGGCGACTCAATCAACATTGATGAGCTTTCAAGACAGCTTGGTTGTAAGGTTGTTGAGATTTCGGCTCTTAAGGGCACAGGCATTATGGAAGCTGCCGAGGCCGCAATCAAAGCCGCAGGCTCAACAAAGACAATCCCCATGCACAGCTTTAACGGTGTTGTTGAACACGCAATCGCTCACATTGAAGAGGCAGCTGTTCACAATATGCCAGAGGAACAGCAGCGTTGGTACGCTATTAAGATTTTTGAGCGTGACGACAAGGTTCTTGCAAAGCTTGACATTCCGCAGAATGTTATTGACCACATTGAAAAAGATATTCAGGCGGCTGAAAAAGAGCTTGATGATGACGCAGAAAGTATCATCACTAATGAGAGATACATCTACATTGCCTCAATCATCAAGAGCTGTTATAAGAAGAAAAACAAGGGTAAGCTTACAACATCGGACAAGATTGATAAGGTTGTAACCAACCGTTGGCTCGGCCTTCCGATTTTTGCGGTTATTATGTTCCTTGTTTACTACATCTCAATGCAGACAGTAGGTACTGCCGCAACTGACTGGGCAAATGACGGTCTTTTCGGTGACGGCTGGCACCTTTTCGGTATCGGTTCATCACAGGCTGCCGAGGCTGAAGAAACCTACGGCGATTCAGACGCAATTATCGAGGCATTCAATGCTCAGTACGGAAATGACGACATTGCCGAAGCTGTTGACCTTGAATCTGAAAATTATTCCGAAGATGCCGCTAAGGCAGCTCTTGCAGAACTCGTAAATCTCACACCTTCAGACGCAAGCGTTACATATTCTGTTCAGGATGAAGAAACTCTTGAAATTACAGAAACTCCCGATACTAAGAAATCTGATCTTGAAAAGGCTGTTTCAAACTACCTCAATACAGATTATAAAGAGGGTTACGGTGCTCCCGATGCCGCAACATACGGAATCTGGGTTCCCGGTATTCCTGTTCTTATCGGCAACGGCCTTGATGCAATCAACTGTGCAGACTGGCTCAACGGTCTTATCCTTGACGGTATCGTAGCCGGCGTAGGTGCGGTTCTCGGCTTTGTTCCGCAGATGCTTGTACTCTTCATTCTCCTTGCTTTCCTCGAAAGCTGCGGTTATATGGCTCGTATCGCATTCGTACTCGACCGTATCTTCCGTAAGTTCGGTCTTTCGGGTAAGTCGTTTATCCCAATGCTTGTCGGCACAGGCTGCGGTGTTCCGGGTATCATGGCGTCCCGTACAATCGAGAATGAGCGTGACCGCCGTATGACTATTATGACAACAACATTCATTCCCTGTGGTGCTAAACAGCCGTTTATCGCTATGATTGCAGGTGCTATCTTCGGTGGTTCACCGTGGATTGCAACATCGGCTTACTTCATCGGTATGGCTGCAATCGTAGTTTCAGGCATTATGCTTAAAAAGACAAAGATGTTCTCAGGCGATCCCGCTCCGTTTGTAATGGAGCTTCCGGCTTATCATCTTCCGACAGTAGGCAACCTTCTCCGTTCAATGTGGGAGCGTGGCTGGTCATTTATCAAGAAAGCCGGCACAATCATTCTCCTTTCAACAATCCTTGTTTGGTTCACAACATACTTCGGATTTGTTGACGGTACATTCCGTATGCTCGGTGAGGACGAAATCGGAAACTCAATTCTTGCCGCAATCGGTAACGGTCTTGCATGGATTTTTGCACCGCTCGGCTGGGGCAACTGGCAGGCAACCGTTGCATCCATCACAGGTCTTGTTGCTAAGGAAAACATCGTTGGTACAATGGGTATCCTTTATCCGGGCGGATGGACAGAAATCGGTGCCGCATTCACAGGACTCAGCGGTTTCTCGTTCCTTCTCTTCAACCTTCTCTGTGCTCCCTGCTTTGCCGCTATGGGTGCTATCAAGAGAGAGATGAACAACATCAAGTGGTTCTGGTTCGCAGTCGGTTACCAGTGTGTATTTGCTTACGTAATTGCATTTATGGTATTCCAGTTCGGTTCAATCTTTGCAGGCGGTCTTAATGTAATCGGTCTTATTTTTGCCGTTGCAGTATTTGCATTTATGATTTATATGCTCGTAAGACCTTATAAAGAGGCTACAACTCTTAAAGTTAAGCCGGCTAAGAAGTAATAAATTTATTGATTAACAAATGGGAGGAATAAATATGTTGGAATGGTTAGCAGCTAATATCGGCACAATCATTGTTGCATTAATTGTTATTGCCGTGATTGCTTTTGTGGTTGCCCGTATGGTAAAAGACAAAAAAGAGGGCAAATCCTCCTGCGGTGCAAACTGTGCGCACTGTGCGTGTCACGGTGACTGCCATAATCATAAGTAAATGTTTTGTAGGGGGTACAGCTAAAAAGCTGTACCCCTTCTTGTTTGTTATTGAAATTATGAATTTGGTGTTGAAGAAATTATATGAGTAATGTGTATTCGGTACGATTCTGAATTGTAAAAAATAATGAGAGGTGATACGAAATGTATCTTGAAATCAAAAATATTCACAAATTCTTCGGCACAGGTGAGAACAGGACAGAGGTTCTCAAAGGCATAAACTGCAATATTGAAAAGGGCAGTATCTGTGTTTTGCTCGGTCCGTCAGGTTCGGGCAAATCAACACTTCTTAACATTATCGGCGGTATTGAAACTGCCGAGGAGGGCAGTATCTCAATCAACGGCGATACAATTGAAAAAATGAACGAAAAACAGCTTTCACTCTACAGAAGAAAGCACCTCGGTTATGTTTTTCAGTCCTACAACCTCATTCCAAACCTTACTGTAAGGGAAAACATTGAAGTCGGTGCATATCTCAGCGACAATCCCCTGAATGTTGACGATTTGATGAAAACGCTCGGACTTTATGAACACAGAAACAAAATTCCGAATCAGCTTTCTGGCGGTCAACAGCAGAGAACATCAATCGGCAGAGCAATAGTGAAAAATCCCGACTTACTCTTGTGTGATGAACCCACCGGTGCTCTTGACTACAAAACTTCAAAAGAAATTCTCAAGCTGATAGAAGATGTAAATAAAAAGTACGGTAACACCGTTATACTTGTAACTCACAATGACGCTATTAAAAATATGGCAGACAGAGTTATAAAACTCCGTGACGGTCAGATAAGACACGATATTGTCAATACGGAAAAAACTCCGGCACAAGAGCTTGACTGGTAGGAGGTGCGTTATGAGAAATCCTCTTACAAAACGAATACCCAGAGAAATAAAAAACGATTTGGGAAAATATATTGCACTTTTCCTCTTTCTAATTTTAAGCATAGGTTTTATTTCAGGCTTTCTTGTCGCAGGCGACAGCATGAAATCCGCCTTTGATAATTCTTTTGAAAAGTACAATGTTGAGGACGGTCACTTTTGCCTTGCCGCAGAAATTGACGACAAAACAAAAGAAAATGTTGAAAACCTCGGAGTTAAGCTTTACAAGAATTTTTATAAGAACGAAGAAATCAAGAACGGACATACCTTGAGATTGTACAGGAATCGTGACGATTTCAATAAGATTTCTGTTTTTGAGGGTAATCTTCCCGAAAATAACGGTGAAATTGCAATTGACAGACTTTATGCAGAAAACAATGAAATTAAAGTCGGCGATAAAATCAAATTTGCCGACAAGGATATGACAGTTTCCGCAACGGTTGCATTTTCGGATTATACATCGCTTTTCAAGAACAACACGGATATGATGTTTGATGCAAACAAGTTTTCCGTTGCGGTTGTCACAGATGCCGATTTTGACGAAATTGCCGATGACAGCTACACTTATTGCTACTCGTGGATTGACAATGACAAAAATCTTTCAGACAGCAGGAAAAATGACCTGGGCGATGATGTGAAGGAAGAGCTTGTTAAAACAGGAATGCTCACAGATTTTGTAAAGCGTGCCGACAATCAGGCTATTATGTTCAGCGGTGACGATATCGGCAGTGACAAAACTATGATGCTTACATTGCTTTATGTTCTTATCATTGTATTCGGCTTTATATTTGCAATCACAAGCCGTGACACTGTCGAACAGGAAGCCTCGGTAATCGGTACACTCAGAGCGTCGGGCTACACAAGGGGAGAGCTTACAAGGCATTACCTTGTTGTTCCCACACTTGTAACTTTTACGGCGGCTGTAATAGGCAATATTCTCGGTTATACGGCTATGAAAAATGTTGTGATGAATATGTATTATCACAGCTACAGTCTGCCGCCTTATCAGACCTTGTGGAACGGTGATGCGTTCATACTCACAACGGTGATTCCGTGTATCATAATTACACTTATCAATCTGTTTGTAATTGCAAAGGCATTGAGATTGCCTCCGCTCCAATTTCTCAGACATGACTTTCATATGAAGAAAAAGAAAAAGGCGGCAAAACTTCCAAATTTCAGATTTCTTACCCGTTTCCGTCTGAGAATTATTCTCCAGAACATTCCGTCATACATAATTATGGTGTTCGGAATTATGTTTGCAGGTCTGCTGTTATTCTTTGGACTTGCACTCAATCCGTTGCTTTCAAACTACAAAACAGAAGTTGTAAACAATATGATTTGCGATTATCAGTATGTTCTGAAAGCCCCTGTTGAAACAAGCAATGATGCTGCCGAAAAATTCTGTATGACAACGCTTTACGAGTCAAATGACGAAGAAATTTCAGCTTACGGAATTGAGAATGGTTCGGAGTATCTTTCAAAGGTTAATGTTCCTAAAAAGAAAAATGAAGTTGTCGCATCACAGGGATATCTCGAAAAATACAGCCTTAAAGTAGGCGACAGGGTTATTTTAAAGGATAAGTACGGCGAGAATAAATACACATTCAAAATTGTTGGCAGTTACTACTATCCTGCGTCACTTTGTGTGTTTATGACAAACGATAACTTTAACGATGTTTTTGATAAGGATGACGGATATTTTACAGGCTATTTCAGCAACGAAAAACTTAAAGATATTGACGACAAGTACATTGCAACAACAATCACTCAGAAAGACCTTACAACCGTAACGGATCAGCTTGACGATTCAATGGGTATGTCGTTCACACTTCTTGTAGGCTTCTCGGTTCTGATTTACATTATCCTTATGTATCTGCTTTCAAAGCTTGTTATCGAAAAGAACGAGCAGAATATTTCAATGCTGAAAATTCTCGGCTATTCAAACAGAGAGGCGAGCATGCTGTATAACCGTGCAACAACGGTTGTGACAATAGGTGCAATCCTTGTAAGTGTTCCGTTTATATACTATGTTTTTGCAGGTTTGTACCATTACTTTATGTTTGAAATGAAGGGTTGGTTACCATATGTTGTACCGTGGTATGTATTTGTTGAAATGGCAGTAATCGGCATTATCTGCTATGCAATTATATACTTTATTCTTCAAAAGAAGATTAATAAAATCAAACTCTCACAGGCTTTAAAGAGTGACGATTAAAATTAAAAAATAAAAGGAGAGATAAATATGGAGTATGTTTTTTACGGGTTGCTTGCCGTGGCATTCATTGCGTTTGTGGTTCTCGTAATCAGAAGTTACAAGAAAAAGCTTGCAAGCGGATGTTGCGGAGCAAGTGACGAAACCGTTAAGAAAAACAAGGTTGCCGATAAGGATAAGTCACATTATCCTTATGAAAAAACTCTTGTTGTTGACGGAATGGTCTGCAAAAACTGTTCCGCAAGAGTAGAAAACGCACTCAATTCAATTGACGGTGTGTGGGCGGAAGCCGATGTTTCTTCCGGCAGGGTTACGGTCAGAATGAAAAGAGAAATTGAGGATAAAGTCCTCAAAAAGACAGTTAACGATATAGGCGCATACACCGTTATGAAGGCGGAATAAGGTTTTTAGGAGTTTATGGCAGTATTGCAGAAAATTGACAATCCATACGGTATGATACAGACTGTTGAACACTGCGAATCGTTCAGCATATACCGTTCACAGGACAGCACGGGCGATTGCGAGGTCACCGTGTATCCTGTGTTTTCAGGCATTGAGCTTGTGTATTACGATGTACATATGCAAAGTTGTGACATTAATCTTGCAAAGGGAAGAGAAATGCTCATCATCACGCATTGTCAGGAGGGCAGAATTGAGTTTGAATACAAAAACGGCGAATATCTTTACCTTGCATCGGGTGATTTGTCGATACAGAAGAATACGGAGAATATCCGACACAGATATTGTCCGCTGAGCCACTACCACGGTGTGTCGGTTGCAATTGATATGAACCGTGTGCCAAGGTGTTTTTCGTGTATTCTTGACGATGTTTTTGTCAGCCCCGAAGAGCTTGAAATGAAATTCTGTTCCGAAAAGCCGTACTCAATTATGCGTGAAAATATCAGCATTGAGCATATTTTTTCGGAACTCTATTCCGTTCCCGAAAATATCCGAAAGGGTTATCACAAGGTTAAGGTGCTTGAACTTCTTTTGTTTTTGAGCGGTCTTGAATACAAGGGTGAGAGTGAGGAAAGACGATATTTTTCACGCTCACAGGTTACCGCCGCAAAAGAGGCAAAAAAATATCTGCTTGCTCATCTTGACGAGCATATAACAATTACGGAGCTTGCCGATATGCTCGGCATCTCTTCAACTTCTCTCAAGATCTGTTTTAAGGGTGTCTACGGCGACACGATTAACGGCTACATAACGAACTGTAAAATGCAAAAGGCCGCCTCGCTTTTGAAAAACACCGACAAAAGTGTGCTTGAAATTGCAGGAATTGTCGGCTACAACAACGGCAGTAAGTTTGCGGGTGCTTTCAGAAGAGTGATGAATAAATCGCCGAATGAGTACAGAAAATCGCTCGTCTGAACAGAGCCTTATATGTCCGTAAAGAGCAGTAAAAAGACTTTGTAAGGTGCTATAATAACATTGTCGAAAAGATACGCCTATATTCTTTTCTGACAAACTGCGGAAATATCCGCAGAGTATTTGATGATTACTTTGCCGGGTAATTATTCATAATATCTCTTCTCCTTTCAGGGACAGCGTTTGCTGTCCCTAAATCTTTGCTGAAATTGTCTGTCCGTTTGGAGCGTAGAAAACCTTTTAAGAGCTGATAACAACATTGATTGATGGTATATTTTAACTGTAAGATAAAGACAACAAACAAGTCTTGCTTATGGAATTAAGTTAGCAAAAGCTAACTGTAAAACAATTATCGGATAATCACTGTGGTGTATTTATTCAATTCTATTCAAATCATTCATTCAATTATTTAGAGGAAAAGATGTCAGAAGATTTAATTATCAAGCATTGTTCCCCAACGCTTGCAGGAATAAAAACGGCTAACCTTTTTAACTGTCCGTACTCATCACGGCTTGAGTGCGAATGTGATGTGAGAAAGCTGAATAAAATGTTCTGCAAAAAGGGAATAAAAGTTCTGCCACTGAAGTTCAGCAACGGAAAGGCTTTAATCTATATTTTTCGCCCGTCCAAGCTTGCTGTTGATTTGTCCGATGAATATGCGTGCAAGCTGCTTGAGTCGCAGGGGTATCATTCACACGATGCCGCACGCTGTATAAGGGAGCTTCGCCACCGACTTAAAGACTCAACCGAGTTCCCGCACGAAATCGGACTGTTCCTCGGTTATCCTCCCGAAGATGTCCGTGGCTTTATTCTTCATAAAGGAAATTGCTGTAAATATTCAGGTTGCTGGAAGGTTTACGGTAATGAAGAAAAAGCAGCCAAAGAGTTCGCCAAATTCAAAAAATGTTCTGACATCTATTACTCTAAGTGGTTACAGGGCACACCTATTCAGAAACTGACGGTTGCGTGTAACTGACTTAAAGTGTAATCAAGTACAAAAACTGAAAGGTGAGTATATAATATGAGTAAAGTAGCAGTAGTATTCTGGAGCGGTACAGGTAACACAGAGCAGATGGCGGAAGCCGTTGCCGAGGGTGCAAAGTCCGCAGGCGCAGAAGTTACTCTTGCAAATGTAAACGATTTTGATTCTTCATCGGTTGCAGATTTTGACGGCATTGCATTCGGTTGTCCTGCAATGGGTGCGGAGGTTCTTGAGGACAGCGAGTTTGAGCCTGTTTTCAATGAATGTGAAAGTGCATTAAACGGCAAAAGCATTGCCCTCTTCGGTTCATACGGCTGGGGTGACGGCGAATGGATGAGAAACTGGGAGGACACCTGTAAGGGTGATGGTGCAAACCTTGTTTGCGAAAGCGTTATCTGTAACGATGCTCCCGATGACGACGCCCTTGAGGCTTGCAAAAAGCTTGGCGCATCACTCGCTTAACTTAGGCTGTAAGTATTCAATTAGTTAATACCAATTTCATAATTTCATAGAAACGCCTGTTTACGCTTGTAAGCAGGTGTTTTTATTTGTTCGTTATTATTATTTTATATTCTGTTTGCGAATTATGAATAAGACTTTAAAAAATCCTGCAAAAATTCCCTTTGTTTATTCCAAAAAAACTTGATTTTAAAGCCTTGTTGTATTAAAATAAGCAATGGATACATATAGAAAAGGAAGTAATTGGTATGCTTACATTAGACAAAATCTATCACGCATCATATGTTTTGAAGGATGTTATCAGACAGACTAATATCGTTCAGGCAAGGGGTATTTGTGATGATTGTGATGTTTATCTCAAACCCGAAAATCTTCAGATTACAGGTTCATTTAAGGTAAGAGGTTCAGGCTACAAGATTTCTCAGCTTACCGAAGAAGAAAAGGCAAGAGGTGTTATTGCCTGTTCTGCAGGCAACCATGCTCAGGGTGTTGCACTTGCTGCTACAAAGTACGGTATCAAGTCGCTTATCTGTCTGCCTGACGGTGCACCTATTTCAAAGGTTGAGGCTACTAAAAACTACGGAGCCGAGGTTTGTATGGTTCCCGGTGTTTATGATGACGCTTATAACGAGGCTTTAAGACTTCGTGATGAAAAGAACTATACATTTATCCACCCGTTTGACGATGAAAATGTAATTGCAGGTCAGGGTACAATCGGTATCGAAATTATGAATGAAATGCCCGATGTTGACGCTGTTGTATGTGCAATCGGCGGCGGCGGACTTATTTCGGGTGTTGCCTGTGCAATCAAGAGCCTTAATCCTAACATTAAGGTTTACGGTGTTCAGGCAGAGGGCGCTCCTTCAATGGTTGAGTCAATCAAGAACGGCGAGCCTGTTCATCTTGACAGCGTTTCTACAATTGCCGACGGTATTCAGGTTAAAGAACCGGGTGAGCATACATTTGAATATGTTAAGAAGTATGTTGACGATATCGTAACAGTAAGCGATGACGAAATTTCATCTGCAATTCTCAAGCTTATTGAGTCACAGAAGATGATTGCCGAGGGCGCAGGCGCAGCTCCTTTGGCTGCTGTAATGTTCAACAAGCTCCCTGTTAAGGGCAAGAAGGTTGTTTGCGTTGTATCAGGCGGTAACATTGATGTTACAATCCTTTCAAGAGTTATCAAGCGTGGACTTCTCATGACAGGCAGACAGCAGACTTTCTGTGTTGAACTTCAGGATAAGCCCGGTCAGCTCGTTGCCGTTTCAAATATCATTGCCGAAAAGGGCGCAAATGTAATTTCTATCCACCACGAAAGAGGCGGAGAGGGTACGGATGTAAACGGTTGTTACCTCCGTGTTGTTCTTGAAACAAGAGATTTTGCTCAGATTAAAGAAATTCGTGATGCACTTGTTGACGCAGGCTTTAAGCTTGTTTAATCAGTAATTTTTAATATATTGACAGGAGGTCATTATAATGGAAAAGGTTTATACTAAAAATGCTCCCGACGCTATCGGTCCGTATTCACAGGCTGTAAAGGTAAACGGTCTTGTTTTTACATCCGGTCAGATTGCAATTAACCCTGCAACAGGCAATGTTGAGGCTGCAACAATTGAGGCTCAGACAGAACAGGTTTGCACAAACCTTAAAAATGTTCTTGAGGCATCAGGCAGTTCACTTGAAAAAGCTGTTAAGACAGTTTGTTTCTTAAAAAATATGGAAGATTTCGGTGCTTTCAATGAGGTTTACGGCAAGTATTTCACATCAAAGCCCGCAAGAAGCTGTGTTGCAGTAAAACAGCTTCCAAAGGATGTCCTTGTTGAGGTTGAGGTTATTGCAGAAGTTTAATTCTGGTTAAGAATTAAAAATAATATCCGTATAAAAATTACAATCCCGATTAACCGTAAAAAGTTAATCGGGATTTTTGCGTTTATATTTGAAATATATGTTGTTATGAGAATGTATGGGGCGGATATTATCTGCCCGCACGGCGAGCCGCCGTCCCCAATTCGTGCAGATAGTTTGTAATGCCCACAAAACATATCAAGCCCGAGCGTAGCATTGTAATTGTTTGTACAATTTATCAACAATATTTTTTAAAATAAAAAAATCGGGAACAAGAATTTGCGTTTGTGCACAAACCTTACTCCCGAAATTATCGAACAATTTAATTCTATTAGCCGACAGCCTTTAAAAGCTCGTCAACCTTATTTGCCTTTTCCCATTCAACACCGAGTTCTTCTCTGCCCATATGACCGTAAGCGGCAAGTGGGAGATACTTTGTTTCCGTGAGTTTGAGCTGTCTGATAATAGACTGCGGACGGCAGTCAAATACCTTTTCAACAGCGTTTGCCAGTTCTTCGTTTGAATATTTTGATGTGCCGAATGTGTCAACCATTATTGAAACAGGCTTTGCAACACCGATTGCATATGCAAGCTGAATTTCGCACTTCTTGGCAAGCTTAGCAGCAACAATGTTCTTTGCAATATATCTTGAGTAGTAAGCGGCACTGCGGTCAACCTTTGTCGGATCTTTACCACTGAATGCACCGCCGCCGTGACGAGAAAATCCGCCGTAGGTATCAACAATAATCTTTCTGCCTGTAAGACCTGAGTCGCCGACCGGGCCGCCGATTACAAATCTGCCTGTCGGGTTTACGAAAATCTTTGTGTTCTCGTTCATAAGCTCAGCAGGGATAATCGGTTTGATAACATACTCGATGAGGTCTTTTCTAATCTGTTCAAGTGTAACATCTTCATCATGCTGTGTTGAAATTACAACCGTGTCAATGCCGACAATCTTGTCATCGTCATATTCAACAGTAACCTGAGTCTTACCGTCGGGACGGAGATATGAAAGAGTGCCGTCTTTTCTTACCTTTGTAAGCTGTTTTGCAAGCTTGTGGGCAAGAGAAATAGGCATTGGCATAAGTTCGGGTGTTTCATCACACGCATAACCGAACATCATGCCCTGATCACCAGCACCAATCTGATTGTCGGTATCGCTTTCGCCGTCTTTAAGCTCAAGGCTTTCGTTTACGCCCATTGCAATGTCGGGTGACTGTGCGTCAATTGATGTGAGAACCGCACAGGTGTTGCCGTCAAAACCGCACTTCGGATCGTTGTAGCCAATGTTGTTTACAACCTTTCTTGCAACATCTGCGATGTCAACATAGCAATCGGTTGAAATTTCACCCATAACATGAATCATGCCTGTTGTAGCCGTAACCTCACAGGCAACATGGGCGTTTTTATCCTGAGAGAGGATTTCGTCAAGAACTGCGTCGGAAATCTGGTCACACACTTTGTCGGGATGACCTTCCGTTACAGACTCGGATGTAAATAAATGTTTAGCCATTTAGAAAACTCCTTCCAAAAAAATAAGCACCGTTCATCCGAAAGGTGCTGTGTTTACTCATCTTTCGGTAAATACCGCAGGATTTGGCACCTTGCATACGCAGGTTGCCGGACTTCACAGGGCCTGTCCCCTCAGTCACTCTTGATAAGATCATTCTTATTCAATTCTATAAATAGATTATACAGTATCTTTCGACAAATTTCAAGATTAATTTGCAATTTAAAAAAGGTAAAAATAGTAAATATTTCAGCCGTTTGGATTGAAAATTTTAACTTATAGTGCTAAAATTAACCCGAGGTGACTGAAAATGAGTATTACCGTGAGAGAATACGGGGAAAATGATATTAATGGTATGATTTCCGTATGGAATGAAGTTGTAAGGGACGGAGTTGCCTTTCCGCAGACTGAAGAACTTGATTTTGAAAGCGGAAAAAAGTTTTTTGCAGAGCAAACTTGTTGTCCCGTTGCAACCGATGAAAACGGCGAGATTCTCGGAATGTATATTCTTCATCCGAATAATGTTGGCAGATGCGGTCATATTTGTAATGCAAGCTATGCGGTTTACTCATCGTCAAGGGGAAAAGGTGTCGGCAGAAAGCTTGTGTCGGATTGCCTTGAGCGTGCTAAAAAATACGGCTTCAAAATTTTGCAGTTCAATGCTGTTGTGAGAACCAACAAACCTGCAAGAAAACTTTATGAAAGCCTTGGCTTTGTAAAACTCGGAGTTATTCCAAAAGGCTTTTTGATGAAAGACGGTCACTATGAGGACATCTGTCCTTATTATAAAGAACTTTAAAATTTCAATTTAATCAGGAGGACAAGAAATATGATTATTGATTTTAAACATATGGAAGAACAGATTTTGCCGAATTTTAAAGGTGGGGAAAAGGCATACGCCGTAAAGAAATTCACGGATGACAGAAATATTATTATGCACGGTCGCCTTGAAAGCGGTGCGTCAATCGGACTTCACACTCACGAGGGCAACTGCGAAATGTTCTACATCATTGAGGGAACAGGCAAGGTGCTTATGGACGGTGAGTATGAAAGGGTTGAGGCAGGCGTGTGCCACTATTGCCCGAAAGGTCATACACACAGCCTTATTAATGACAGCGACTCCGACCTTGTATTCTTTGCTGTTGTTGCAGAGCAGAAGTAATTTTATTTTATTTTCGGTTTATATTTTCCGATTATTCTCTGTTGTATCTTAAATCCCTAGGCAAAAACTAAAACAGGGGTGATTACGGTGAACAGAACTGCAGAAATACTCGGAGAAAAATGGGATTTGCCGCTTGGCTTTACAATGGCACTCGGTGAAAATCCCGACGCAATGTTTGTCTTTTCAAGTATGCCGAAAAAGTACCGTGAAAGCTGCATTGACAGGGCGAGAAACGCAAATTCCCGTTCTGAAATGCAGAGAATAGTATCGGATATAGCACAAAAATCTTTTAATGATTTTATAGGTTAACAAAAAAAGCAACGGAGCAAAAACTTCGTTGCTTTTAAATTGCTGTCTGTTATTCGTTTGCACTTTTATAAAAATCTCTTTTACCGATAAGCTCGCTTGCATTTCTCCAACGAACTTTCTTTGAGCAGATGACCGTGCCTTTATAATTGTGTATGTCATCTTCCTTTACATCACCGTTGTCGCACCAATAAATAAGACCGTCTTTTATGAAAAATGATGCGTCCAATATTTCACAGGTGTAGTCCGGATTTACAGGGTACATTCTTATATACTCAAGTTCCGAAAACTCAAGTTCAAGTGCGGAAATATCCTCAAATTGTCGCTGAATAAGAACTGTTAATGTACGCTTTGTGTTTACTGGTGACATTGACAGATTCTTTTCGACATAAGCACCGCTTGAATATTTTATTTCTTTTATGCAACTGTCGTGAAATCCGATAATTTCTTTCATGAAATTGTCAATTTCATGCTGTGTACGAAGTTCTTTCCACATACATATCAACCCCACAATAAATAGAATATGTAAATAATTATACAATATTCCGACCTTTAATTATATCGGTAAACTGTACAATCATTTTATGTTTGCTTTGTTGATAAAGCCAAAAATGCACACCGACAAACCAAAACTGCCACGACAATGCACGAGGCGGGGCATATGATTAAGAAAACCTGCGGAATTTTGTTGTAAAAATATTGACTTTCTACTATATGTACGCTATAATGTACATATAGTAATATAGGAGGTGCGTTTATGATTAATACTAATGTAACTAATTTCAGAAAACAAATTTTTGAATTGATTGATCAGACTGTAAAGTATAATGAACCTATAAACATCAGCACCAAAAGCGGAAATGCTGTTCTTATAAGTGAAGAAGATTATAATAATCTTGTTGAAACAATGTATCTTAATTCAATTCCCGGTATGAGTGAAAAATTAAAGGACGGAATTGAAACTCCGCTTGAGGAGTGTGAAAAATTTGAGTGGTAATTATAAGCTGATGATTACAAAATCAGCCCAAAATGATAAGGAGAAAATCAAGCAGTATCCTGCATTAAAGCGTAATGTGCAGAATTTGCTTGAACTTATCAGCGAAAATCCTTTTCAAAATCCACCGCCTTATGAACGGCTTATCGGAAATTTGAAACAATGCTATTTACGCAGAATAAATTCTCAGCACAGACTTGTCTATATGGTTTATGATGAAGAGAAAATCGTAAAAATAATCTCTATGTGGTCACATTATGAGTTTTAACAGAAAATCAGTTTATAAATATGAAAAGGCACCTTCAATGTGAGGTGTCTTTTTTGTATCTTGCAAACTGTACCTATAAAAATTCTGAAAATTGTACATACAAATAATGACAGTGGTGTTGTATAATGACAACATCACAAGATAAATGTTGAACTGTTCAGAAATTTTAAGGCGTGGTATGATGACAAAAAAAGCTGTATTAATCAATGATCTCTCAGGGCTTGGCAAGTGTTCGCTGACGGCGGCAATCCCTGTTTTGTCCGTAATGGGCATTCAGGCGTGTCCTATGCCGACAGCCGTTTTGACAAGTCAGACGGGATTTGAAAGCTTTTACTGCAACGATTGCACGGATAAGCTTGATTATTACACAAGTGAATGGAAAAAACTCGGCTTTCAGCCTGACGGAATCTATACGGGTTTCCTCTCAAGCGAAAAGCAGGTGGACAAAATTCTTTCATTTATAGACAGCTTTGAAACCGACAACACGCTTGTACTTGTGGATCCGGTTCTCGGTGACGGCGGAAGAACCTACAGTCTTTATACCGAAACTCTCGGCAAAAAGATGAAAAAACTTGTTTCTGTTGCCGATGTAATCACCCCGAACCTTACCGAATGTTGTATTCTGTGCGATACCGACTATTCAGAACTGATTAAAAATGCCGATTCTCCCGATTTTCTCGATACGGTTGCAGAGCTTGCCAAAAAGCTTTTGAAACTCTACAAGGTGAAAACCGTGATTGTTACAGGCATTGAGCATAAAATTTCCGATGAGGTTACAAAGATTAACAATCTTATTGCAGCCGATGATGAGGTGTTTTGTGTCAGCTGTGAAAAGACGGGCGGAAGTTATTCGGGTACAGGTGACTTGTTTGCCTCGGTTGTCTTTTCGGGACTGCTCCGTGGTGACAGCCTGAAAGATACCGTAAATCTGGCGGTAAAATTCATACAGACCTCGCTTTGCGAAACCGTTAAACTCGGTATTCACCGCAACGAGGGTATTGAATTTGAAAAACATTTAAAAATGCTTTTGTGAGGAAATTACTATGACTGCTAAAACTGTTTCAAAAACCGATTCAAAATTTAATGTAAAGCTGATTGCAATTACGGCAATGTGTGCGGCTCTTATTACCGTTACAACTGCTTTTATCAAGATTCCGTCACCGCTTGGATACTCTCATGCAGGCGACTCTATGATTTATCTCGCCGCAAGTATTCTTCCCGGACCTTTCGGAATTATCGCATCATCAATCGGCGGCGCTCTTGCCGACCTCATTTCGGGTTATCCGCATTGGGCAATCCCAACAGCTATTATCAAGGCTGTCAACGCAGTTCCGTTTGTGCTTTGCAGAATGGCGATGAAGAAGCGTGGCAAAGATGAAAAAATCATCAGTCCGTCATCACTTCTTATGCTCATTCCAACAACAATCGTTACAATCGGCGGTTACTTTATTGCAAACGGTCTTATGTATGACTTTGGTGCCGCAATTGCGGAACTTCCCACTTGCTGGTTGCAGCCCGGTGTAGGAGCATTAATCTACATTGTTGTAGGCATCGGTCTTGATAAAATCAATTTCAAGAAAAAACTCTCGCTTTAATGTGAGTTTCAATAAGGAGAAGAAAACATAATGGCAGATATTCTTTATGTGTACAAAACATCTATCTATGCTAATCTGACGAACAAATGCCCTTGCAGATGCACATTCTGTATCCGCAACAATACCGATTCGGTCGGCAGTGCAGATACACTCTGGCACAAGCATGATCCGAGTATGGAGGATATTAAAAAGGCTGTTGATGATTTTGATTTCACAGGTTACAAGGAGCTTGTATTCTGTGGCTACGGCGAACCGACTTCAGCTCTTGACAATATGCTTGAAACCGCAAAATATGTAAGGGAAAAGCACCCCGACATAAAACTCAGACTCAACACAAACGGTCTTTCTGACAGAATCAACAACAAGCCCACAGCTGAGTTGATTTCAAAGTATATTGATTCTGTTTCAATCAGCCTCAATACCTGTTCATCGGAAAAGTATGACGAAGTTTGCCGTCCTGTTTTTGACCATGCGTATGAGTCAATGCTCAAATTTGCAGAGGATGCAAAGAAATATTTTGAACATACGCAGTTTTCAATCGTAGATACAATCCCCGAAGAAGACATCAGGGCTTGTCAGAAAATTGCCGATGACAGGGGAATTTATCTCAAAATCAGAAAATATTCCGATTAATCGTTAATTTTAATTTTTCATTTCATTTTATATTTCAGAAGTAAAGCCGACTTGTTGTTATGACAGGTCGGTTTTATTTTTATTCGGTATGTCATCCGCAACTGTCCGATAGGACAATTTCACTTTCAAATGATTCTATTCTTAAAGCTGTATATCCACCGCCTTGACGGAGGTAATTTTAATTGCTATAATTTATACAAATGGGGTGGTGCTTTGAAAAAGACAAGACTGTTGAAAATTGTCCTCAAACGGACGGGCGCAATTAAGCTTTTGTGCAGTTATGTTATCGTATTTTTTGCGGTGAGTGTTGCAATATGGATTTTTGAGCCGAACATAACTCGGCTTTTTGACAGCATATGGTATTGCTTCAGCGTTGCCACAACAATCGGACTTGGCGATGTGCTTGCAACAACGCTTGTCGGCAGAGTGCTTTCAATCTTTCTTTCGATATGTTCAATTCTCATCATTGCAGTAGTTCCGGGCGTAATCACAAGCTACTATGTCGAAAGCACAAAACTTCGTGCTGACGAAAGCAGTGCAAAGTTTCTTGATGACCTTGAACATCTTCCCGAACTTTCAAAAGAAGAGCTCGTCGAGCTTTCCGAAAAGGTGAAAAAGTTTAACCGTAAAAAGTAAATTTAATAAATGCGGACATAAAAAATCCCGACAGTATCAAAAACATACTGTCGGGATTTTGCTTTTAAAGAAATATATTAACTTATTTTATGAATCCCTGAACAATCAAAATCAGTACAAGAACAGGGAGTACATACTTGAAATACGGCTTTAAAGCCTTTGAAAATTTAATGCCTTTACCGGTGTTACACTCATCAAGGTAGTTGTCAAATCCCCAACCGAATTTTGTAACGCAGAAGAGGAGATACACAAGCGAACCTACAGGAAGAAGAATGTTGCTTACGAGGAAATCTTCCATACCGAGAACATTCTGACCGAAAATTTGGAAACCGCTCCAAATGTTGAAACCGAACACACACGGCAAACTTGCGATAAGAATGATGATTGTGTTGATAAGAACAGACTTCTTTCTGCTGATGCCGAACATATCAATCCAGAACGAAATGATGTTTTCAAACACGGCAATGATTGTTGAGAAGCACGCAAAAGTCATAAACAGGAAGAACAGAGTACCCCAAATTCTTCCGCCGGCCATATTTACGAACACATTAGGAAGTGTTACGAAAATCAGAGCAGGGCCTTGGTCGGGCTGAACACCGTATGAAAAACAAGCGGGGAAGATGATAAGACCCGCCATAATTGCAACAAATGTGTCAAGTGCGCAAATTTTGATTGACTCACTCGGCAAAGTGTGGTCTTTTGACATATAACTGCCGAAAATTTCCATTGCCGCAATGCCAAGACTGAGTGTGAAAAATGCCTGATTCATAGCGGCTGAAATAACATTGCCAAGTCCGATTTCATTCACCTTGTCCAAATCGGGAATAAGGTAGAAGCTGAGTCCCTCACCTGCACCCGAAAGGAATAAGCTGTTGCCTGCGAGTACAAGAATGAGTATGAGCAACGCAATCATCATAACTTTGCTGACTTTTTCAATGCCCTTTTGAATACCTCTGCTGCAAACAAGGAATCCGAGGACGGTGATAATCGCCATCCAAATTACCATTTCAAGCGGATTTGACTGCAATTCGTTGAATACTCCGCCAACTTGCTCCGAGGTCATTCCGCTTTCAAATGAACCCGTCGCAAATTTGTAGAAGTAGCTCGTCATCCAACCCGAAACCGTGGTGTAGTACATCATCAAAAGGTAGCATCCGAGCATACAGAACCAGCCGTGAATGTGCCACTTGCTCTTTGGCTTTTCAAGTTTTTTGTAGCCGAGAACAGCACTTTTTCTGCTCGCTCTTCCGACTGCAAGTTCCATTGTCAAAACAGGAACTCCCATAAGAACGAGGAAGATTAGGTACAAAAGTACAAATAGTCCGCCGCCGTTCTGTCCTGCAACATACGGAAATCGCCACACATTGCCGATTCCGATAGCGCAACCCGCACTTACAAGGATAAACCCAAGTCGGGATTTAAAATTTTCTCTTTCCATAAACGAATTCTCTCCTATAAAAACAGACTTTTAAATTGTACAAAAAATTCACACATTTGTCAAGATGTTCTGTTTTTAATAAATGAAGAATTTTCGCAAAAAAACCGCATAAATAAGCCGTTTTTTAGAGCAGAGGGTAGATAATGGGACAGTGGTTTATGGTATAATATTATTAAAGAAAAGGAAAGGAAAAACCTAATTAAAAGGGCAATAACAATAATTGTTACTAAGTTAATGAAAGGCGGAAATTATTATGTTAATGAATTGTAAAAGAAAGATCCACGAAAAGCTTGTGTTTGAAAACGCACCGCAAAATCCCGAAGCAATCAAGGGTATCCGTGCATACCTTTTGGCGCTGCTTTCCTATGCAACGATGTCGAAGAGATGTGAAAATGCTGACTTTGATTTGCATATTGATATTGAGGGCGATGAAACGCTTTTTGAAACCGAAGACGAAAGTGCGGGCGAGATAATCCAGAAGCTCGGTAATCACGGCGGATTCACAATTGACATCACCTGCAGCGGAAAATTTGTGAATATCGGCAACTGTTCCGATGAGGAATTTATCACGGTGGCGTGTTTTCCTGATAGAGTTCCAAGCATTTTTGATTGCCTTGAAAATTCTGGCGAAAAGGACTTCAAGTACGGAAAAATAGCTTATTTTGACGGCATTGATTTGTGGTTATCCCAGTACATTGACGATAAAACCTGTATGGACAATGTTTTTGATTTTGGCGACATTGTTGAGAAAAAGGACTTCGCAATTTCAAATTTGTGGAATAGTGAAATGTTTCTTGTTATCGCATTTGATTTTGAAAAGTATCACGATGAAGCTGAGGAAATCAAGAATATAATCGAAAGATATATTTATGTTGATGATGAAAAAGCATTTAAAAAGTGCCGCAAAAAGTGGGATGAGGAAATGATAATCGGAATTGACGGTGTGCAGTGGATTCCCGAAAATGTGGGAGAAATCGTTGCATTTACCGATGAAATCAACGAAGTGCTTGCTCGCCTTGACAGGGATGAAGATGTAGGAATTGAATCGTATGGACTTTTCTGCAATATGGACGAGTTCTTCTCGGCGCAGATTTATGCAGACAATGAGGAACATTGCTTTAAAGTTGTTGCGGTTCAGTCCGTAGTATGAAAAAAGGGAAGGATTTTTCCTTCCCGATAAAAAGTTTGATTATTCTATTATGATGTTTTCAACGCCGTGACTGAGGATTACATTGATAAGCTCGTTTCTTGAATAATTTGTTTCTGCGGCAGAGCCAAGTGACAGTGTTAATAGTTCAACTGAACCTGTGACAAACACAACAGACAGTAATGTTCAAAATGTGACTGTAAATAATTCTGCTAATTCAGATAGTAGTACAAATGTTGAATATTCTCAGAATTTTGTTCAGGTTAATCCGAAAAAGAAACCTGCTCCAATAAAAATAGTGATATTATGTGTTTTGGCGGCTGTTTTGATTGCACCATTGATTGACGCAAATCCTGTTGCTTCTAACAGGTTGGTTGGAAAATGTAAGAACAGCAACGAAACAACATATGTATTTAATGAAAATGGTATTCAGTACTACTACAACTTACATACCTTGGTAATAAATGCATTTTCAGACGATTTTAAAGACGCTACTTTTGATAGAATTCATCTTTCAGAAAGTGATTTGCAGTAAACAAAAACGAGGAAGGCATAAAACCTTCCTCGTAATTTTTTTGCTATTTTGTTAAGTCGAAAAGTGAAAATTCAAAAATTAAAACTCAATTGCATCTGTGAAATCGTCAGCTTCATCATCAGACTCGTCAAAATAATCGGCATCGTCAGAATCGCTTTCATCTTCGGGAATGTCAATCATATCGAACTCGTCATATGTAACAGCCTTGTTGAGCTTAAAAAAGTTTGTCTGGCAGAAGTAACGGCAGACACGGATGTAGTTGAGAAATTCGGGAGTTTCATTCTCATAGTCCTCGGCAGAAACACCCTCTTTGATGATAAGCAGCATCTCGACAATCTGCGAGTTACTGATAAAGAAGTTGTTATGCTCCTCAAAGATGATGAAAATATCGTCATCGTCAAGGTCATATTTTTCGCAGGCATAAAGTGCCTCGCTCTTTGAATTCCTCACAACTCTGTAAATCTCAAAATCAATCATATCAGGTTCATCGCAATCAATATTGCCCATAACGCAGAGTTCAAGAAAAGTCTTGCTCATAACAGCCTTGTCGGTCAGTTCAAGGTCAAAGTGCTTTTCAAGAGAAATGATAAGCTCTTCCTGTGACTTTATACCCGGTGTGATGAGTGGCTTGTATCGTTTGATGAGTTTGTTTTTATAAAATTCCGAATTTTCATACTTTAATGAAAGATTAGCGGCAATGTTGTCAAATATATTCATCGTTATCTCCTTAAAAAACAAGTGGTTTTTATGTTTACAAGTAAATTATAATCGAATTTAAGGATAAAATCAATATGCTTTTTGAATATAATGCCCAAACAGATTTATAAATTCGCAGTTTTCATTTATAATCTTAATGTAGAATGACAAACTTGTAGGGGCGGATATTATCCGCCAGCCTTGATGCTATCATATGTTTTTCTGAATGTTTTGATATGATAAAAATTGTGTATTCGTAATATTGAAGTGAAATATATGATAAGCAGAAAACGGTAAGGAGGAGAGTTATGAGCTTGTTTGATAAAATGAAAAAATATCAGCCCCCTGAAAAACCGAATGACGGTGAATTTAAGAGCGATGTAAACACGATTCTGCACGGTACAAGCGTTCAGAACAGAAAAGAAATGTGCGAGCTTGAATACATGAAGGCAAGACGGCTTTTGAAAAATCCGACCGTTGAAACCGTTGCCCGTGCTAAAAATATAATGAATACCCTTGCAACCGATTTCGATTATCTTCCTGCCGTATTGTGGATGGCTGAATTTTCCGTGAACGGTGTCAAAAATCCCGAACAGGCGGCTATGTGGTACAAAAAAGCCGCAGACCTTGGCAGTGCGAATGGAGCGTCCAAAATTGCAGATATTCTTATGGACGGCAGAGGTGTTACCCGCAATCCGAAAC
>ULTX01025245.1_pt1 | contig 22961 bp, 20 predicted proteins | sample 1958041 | NCBI WGS metagenome assembly ULTX01 (sample SAMEA4835747, study PRJEB28245) | human gut metagenome | biome: gut microbiome; material: fecal sample | place: Denmark | collected 2008
AAAAGCGGAAACTTCAGTCTGCCACGGGTCAAAGCAGGAAAATACCTGCTGAAAGTATCTTTCATCGGATACGCCACCCTGTACAAACCCGTTACGCTGAATGCCCAGTCGGGCCCGCAAAAGAACTTAGGCAATCTGACTCTCGAGACCGACGCCGTCCTGCTGTCCGAAACGGTCATCACGGCCGAAGCACCGCCTGTGGTGGTCAATGCCGATACAACGGAATACAATGCCTCGGCCTATCGGGTGGCAGCGGGCGACATGCTTGAGGAACTGGTCAAGCAGCTGCCCGGCGTCGAGGTGGACGAAGACGGAAAAATCACCCTCAACGGCGAGGAAATCCAAAAAATCATGGTCAACGGAAAAGAGTTCTTCGGCAACGATACGGAAATGTCGATGAAGAACCTGCCGGCCGACGCCGTCAAAAAGCTGAAGGCCTACAAGGAGAAGAGCGACCAGGAACGTATGACCGGCATCAAGGACGGTAACGAAACCCCTGTCCTGGACCTGACCTTGAAAAAGAACAGCGGATGGATGGGCAACCTGATCGGAGGATACGGAACGAAAGACCGCTACGAAGGCAATGCCAACATCAACCACTTCACCGACAACATGAACCTGTCGTTTGTAGGCGCTGCCAACAATACCCGACGACAAGGCAACGGACAACGCACCCAGCAGAACGCCGGCATCACCTATGCACAAAAGGACAATACGCTTGACATCCGCGGAAACGTCAATTACCGCCACAACGTCAATGAAACCAATACCGAAACCTCTTCGGAAACTTTCCTGGGCGATGAATCGACTTATGCCAACCGACGGTCCGACAGTAAAAACGGCAATCACACCCTGAACGGGAATACACGGGTAGAATGGAAAGTTGACAGCTTGAATACCCTGAATGCTTACTTCAACATGAGCTACAGTCAATCGGACTCGCAAAGCGAAAACTGGAACAAGACATCGGACAATAACAGAGACGATATCAACGAGACAACCACGTCGAGTATAGGAAACGGCAAAAGCTACAACCTCAATGGTGGGGCAGCTTTCTACCACCGTTTCCGAAAAGCAGGACGAAACCTGTTCATGTCATTCGGCTTCAGTCGCAACAACAACGACCGCGACAACTACAACCGGACATACTCGCAATTCTTCGTGCAGGACAGCATATCCGACATCGACCGGAATACCCGGAGCAATAACAACTCGACCAACTGGAATCTTTCCGTGGGCTACATCGAACCCCTGTCCAAGCACTACCGGCTCAGCATGAACTATTCGTACTCGCATTCGAACGGACTTTCGCAATCGCTTGTTTACGACAGCATCAACTATGCCGACCGATTCAATTATAGCTATAACGACGACCTGAGTTCGAAAGTGAAGAACCGGTATGCCAACCACAACATCAGCCTGTCCATTCAGGGCGACCATTTGAAAAAAGACTCCCTGCAGCGGGGATTGATTTATAACATCGGACTTTCGCTGAATCCGCAGACTACCGAAAGCCATACGACCATCGGTCCCAATACAGGCAAGGACCTCCCCCGACAACATACGCTGGACTGGTCGCCCACGCTGACGGCCGACTACTACTTTTCGCGCCGCGAACGCATCAATCTGCGCTACAACGGACGAAGCAACGCACCCGGCATCGAAGACCTGCAGGAAGTAATCGACATCACCGACCCCATGAACCTGCGCTACGGAAACCCGAACCTGAAACCCTCGTTCACCAACAACCTGAACGCCAGTTACGAGCGCTATTCCACCAAAACCATGCGCAGCTTCCGCATCCGCATGACCTTCAACAACACGCTGAACTCCATTGCCAACCGCATGACGTATGACAAGACCAACGGAGCACGCACCTACCACAAGGTCAACATCAACGGAAACTGGCAAACCAGCCTGAATGCCTCGTTCGACACCCCGCTGAAAAACAAAAAATTCAACCTCAGTGCAGGAATCAACACCTCCTACAACAACCAAGTGGGCTACATTTCTGTTAATAATCAGGGAGCCGATGCCGAACTGAGCACCACACGCAGCCTCGTCAGCACCGAACGCCTCAGGGCCTCGTACCGCAGCGACAAGCTGGACATCGCCTTAGACGGCAACTTCCGCTACAACAAGGCCGACAACGCCAAGCAGCAGAACAGCAACCGCGAGACCTTCGACTATACGCTGGGAGGAAACGCGCACATACGACTGCCGTGGGACATCGAAATCTCGACCGACATGAGGTGGCACATACGCGAAGGCTACAGCGGAAATGCCAACCGCGACGAACTGCTGTGGAACGCACAGATCTCCAAGCGGTTCCTGAAGCGGAAACAGGCCATGATCCGTCTGCGCGTGTTCGACATCCTGCAGCAGCAAAGCAACCAGAGCCGCAGCATCAGTGCCAACGGCATCACCGATACGACGAGCAACATGCTGACAAGCTACTGCATCGTCAACTTCACCTACCGCTTCAACACCCTGGGTGGCGGCGGAGGAAGAGGCAAGAATATGAGAAGACCTAATAGAAACATTCATTAATCATAAAAACAAAAACAAGAAAAGAAAATGAAAAAAGGAACCATTACGATCATCATTGTGGCCATTGTGGCCGTCATCGCCGTATGGGCCATCAGCGGCTACAACAACCTCGTCAGCATGGACGAAAACGTCAGCAACCAGTGGGCCAACGTAGAGACGCAATACCAGCGCCGGGCCGACCTCATCCCCAACTTGGTGAACACCGTCAAAGGCTATGCCGCCCACGAGAAGGAAACACTGGAAGGCGTCATCGCCGCCCGCAGCCAGGCCACCCAGATCAAGGTAGATCCCACGAACCTGACACCCGAAAAGCTGGCCGAATACCAGAAGGCGCAGGGACAACTGGCCACCGCACTGGGCAAACTGCTGGCCATCACCGAAAACTATCCCGACCTGAAGGCCAACCAGAACTTCCTGGAACTGCAAGCCCAGCTCGAAGGAACAGAAAACCGCATCAACGTGGCCCGCAAGAACTTCAACGACTCGGCCAAGGCCTACAACACCGCCATCCGCCGTTTCCCCAAGAACATCCTTGCCGGCATGTTCGGTTTCGACAAGCGTGCCTACTTCGAGGCAGCCGAGGGTGCCGAACAGACTCCGCAGGTGCAGTTCTAAGTTCTGCCGCCGCTGCCACACAAATCACCGGCCTCCTTGCACACAACTGCAAGGGCCGTTTTTTTTGTATGCAGACTGCAGAGTTACTGCACGCAGACTGCAGAGTTACTGCACACAGGCTGCAGAGCTGCTGCACGCAGGTTGCAGAGCTGCTGCACGCAGGTTGCAGCGTTACTGCAAACAGGCTTGCAGTACTGCTGCAAACAAGGATGCAGTGACGCTGCAAACAGGCTTGCAGTGACGCTGCAACCTTGTATGCAGTAACAAACTCACGAGCGGGGCGGAGAAACCGCCCCTGCATTTCACTTCATAGCATCCCGTTTCCCATGAAAGCATCCGACAATCATTCCTCCACTATAAGCAGCAAAGATTCCGGCTGTTCATAAGAAGAAACAGGAAAATGCCAGCCGCACAGTAGGCTATCTGCCAAAAAAATGCTACTTTTGCATATTCAATTGAACAAAAACTTATTATCTCATGAGTAACCAACGATACATGATGCGCGGCGTAAGCGCATCGAAAGAAGACGTTCACAACGCCATCAAGAACATCGACAAGGGCATCTTCCCGCAGGCCTTCTGCAAGATTATCCCCGACATACTGGGCGGCGACCCGGAGTATTGCAACATCATGCACGCCGACGGCGCAGGTACCAAGTCGTCGCTGGCCTACATGTACTGGAAGGAAACGGGCGATCTGTCCGTGTGGAAAGGCATTGCACAGGACGCACTCATCATGAACATCGACGACCTGCTCTGCGTAGGAGCAGTGGACAACATACTGGTCTCTTCGACCATCGGACGAAACAAACTGCTGGTACCGGGCGAAGTCATCTCGGCCATCATCAACGGTACGGACGAACTGCTGACCGAACTGCGTGAAATGGGCGTAGGCGTCTATGCCACAGGCGGCGAAACGGCCGACGTGGGCGACCTGGTGCGCACCATCATCGTGGATTCTACCGTAACCTGCCGCATGAAGCGTAGCGATGTCATCAACAATGCCAACATCCGTCCGGGCGATGTCATCGTGGGCCTTGCCAGCTACGGACAGGCAACTTACGAGAAGGAATACAACGGCGGCATGGGCAGCAACGGCCTGACTTCGGCCCGCCACGATGTGTTTGCCAAATATCTGGCCGAGAAATATCCCGAGAGCTACGACAAGGCTGTGCCCGACGAACTGGTGTACAGCGGCAAGCTGAAGCTGACCGATGCCGTAGAAGGCAGTCCGCTGGATGCAGGCAAGCTCGTCCTCTCGCCCACCCGTACTTATGCGCCGGTAGTAAAGAAATTGCTCGATGCCCTACGCCCCGAAATCCACGGTATGGTACACTGCTCGGGCGGTGCGCAGACCAAAGTGCTGCACTTCGTAGGCGACAACTGCCGCGTCATCAAGGACAACCTCTTCCCCGTACCTCCCCTGTTCCGCACCATCAAGGAGCAGAGCGATACGGACTGGGCGGAGATGTACAAGGTATTCAACATGGGACACCGACTGGAAGTCTACCTCTCGCCCGAGCATGCCGAGGAAGTCATCACCATCTCGAAGTCGTTCAACATCGACGCACAGGTCATCGGCCGTATCGAGGAAAGCGACAAGAAGGAGTTGATTATCCGCTCGGAGTTCGGTGAGTTCAGGTATTAATAAAAGATATTGAGCGCTATGGGCTATGTAGTCATTGGTCTGATTGTGGTGTGTGTATTGGCTTGGGGGCAATATTACCGGAGCCATACCCGCCGCAAGAAGAAATAAAGACACGGTAAAAGAGATAAATAACACTCCAAGGTCATGAAGAAAACTCTTGGAAAGCTCATTCTGTATGTCATACTGTGGATTGTAGCAGGTGCCGCACTGAGCGTTGTAGCTACACGCATCGGTTCAGACTATCTGCACAGCCTGGCTGTCATAGGTCCGCCCATGGTGGTAGGTTACCTGTCCAGTCTCGAAGACGGAAAGGAGAAGGGCCGCCGGTTGCGGTGGTGGCGATTGGTACTACTGATAGGCATAGTCACCACTGCGTTTTGGCTACTTGAGAAATGTGTGTGAAAAGAATGTATAAGAGATATGAAACATTCAGTTAAAGTAATTATCATAGCCATCATCATCCTTGCCTTCTGCTTCGGGCTTTACGTCCTCAGCGACCGGTGGGATGCTCCCGTTCTCCGATTCCTGAACTACGCCATCATCGGTGCAGCCTCTGGAATCTATGCAGGTCCCCGTCTCGCTCCCGAAGTCGATAAGGAGAAATATCGGATGACTTCCAGGAAATGGATACTGAGCATCGTAGGAGTGGTCGTGCTTGCGGCATTGTTGTCCTGGCTGGTTGAGGGGAGGTTGTGGTAATGCATTAAAAAACAAATTATGACGGAAAAGACTCTGTATATAATAAGCGGATGTAATGGTGCCGGTAAGACAACAGCATCCTATACCGTATTACCCGAAATACTGGAGTGCCGTGAGTTTGTCAATGCCGACGAGATCGCCAAAGGGCTTTCACCGTTCAACCCCGAAAGTGTAGCTATTGAGGCTGGCAGACTGATGTTGTTGCGTATCGATGAACTGCTGAAAGCCAATGTTACCTTTTCCATAGAAACAACTCTCTCTACCAAATCTTATCAGAAACTGGTACATAGGGCACAACAACAAGGCTATCAAGTCAAGTTGATATTCTTTTGGCTGGACTCCCCTGAAACAGCTATCAGACGGGTAGCACAAAGAGTTCGCGAAGGTGGTCATAACATTCCCCAAGACATTATCGTACGGCGTTATCATGCAGGAATAAACAATTTGTTCAACCTGTACATGCAACAAGTCGATTATTGGTTGCTTATCAACAACACGCAAGGTGCCAGCGAATATGTAGCCGAAGGAGGGGCAGCAATACCCACCGAGATATTTAATACGAATACCTATTTAAAAGTGAAACAATATGTCAGAGAATGAAAGAATCGAATTCAGGCAAAAGTTACGCGAAGGGCTGAAGCGCTCACGTCACAAACTCCTACGTGAAAAGGCCTTACGCAACGAGAATGTTGTGGAAGGCAATTATGCCGGAGGAACTCTTGAAGTTTCGGCACGCAAGCTGCTGAAAGAAGTCTATAACGAAGATATCTCTGAAAGTAATACGAAATAATGGCAGAAAACAACACCATACTGGAAAAGCTCGACGGCCTCGTGGCCCGCTTCGAGGAAGTATCAACCTTGATAACCGACCCGGCAGTCATCGCCGACCAGAAGCGGTACGTCAAGCTGACGAAAGAATACAAGGAACTGGGCGACCTGATGAACGCCCGCAAGGAATACATACAGGTATTGAATGGCATCGATGAAGCAAAAGACATCATTGCCAACGAAACCGATCCCGAAATGCGCGAAATGGCACGCGAGGAACTCGATGCTTGCCAGACGCGCCTGCCCGAACTGGAGGAACACATCAAGCTGTTGCTCGTCCCGGCCGACCCGCAGGACAGCCGCCACGCCATCCTCGAAATACGTGGCGGTACGGGCGGAGACGAAGCAGCTATCTTTGCCGGCGATCTCTTCCGCATGTACTCCAAGTATTGCGACATCAAAGGCTGGAAACTCGAAGTGTCCAGCGCCAACGAAGGAGCCGCGGGAGGATTCAAGGAAATCATCTGTTCCGTCACGGGCGATAATGTATATGGCACACTGAAGTACGAATCGGGCGTGCACCGCGTACAGCGCGTGCCTGCCACGGAGACACAGGGACGTGTGCATACCTCGGCCGCCTCGGTAGCCGTACTGCCCGAAGCCGAAGAGTTCGACGTAGTCATCAACGAAGGCGAAATCAAGTGGGACACCTTCCGAAGCGGCGGTGCCGGCGGTCAGAACGTGAACAAGGTAGAATCGGGCGTACGCCTGCGCTACAACTGGAAGAACCCCAACACGGGCGTAGTAGAGGAAATCCTTATCGAGTGTACCGAAACGCGCGACCAGCCCAAGAACAAGGAACGTGCCCTCTCGCGTCTGCGTACCTTCATCTACGACAAGGAGCACCAGAAGTACATCGACGACATCGCCTCCAAGCGTAAGACAATGGTCTCCACAGGCGACCGCTCGGCCAAGATACGTACCTACAACTACCCGCAGGGACGCATCACCGACCACCGCATCAATTATACCATCTACAACCTGGCCGCCTTTATGGACGGCGACATCCAGGACTGCATCGACCACCTCATCGTGGCCGAAAATGCGGAACGGTTGAAGGAAAGCGAGCTGTAAGGTTGCTACGAGTGATGAGCTACGAGTGACGAGCTACGGGCTACGAGTGACGAGCTACAAGCTACGAGTTCCGTCATCATGTGTAAAACTCCAACAATAACCAAGAGCTGCAAAGCCGCACGCTACATACTCGTAGCTCGTAGCTTGTAGCTCATAACTATAAACAAACCTGAGCAACAACACTACGACACTTGTAGCTCGTAGCTTGTAGCTCGTAACTATAAACAAACCTGAGCAACAACACTACGACACTTGTAGCTCGTAGCTTGTAGCTCATAACTATAAAAAGACATGAACAAGCAACAACTCTTTGAAAACATCAAGAAGAAACAGTCGTTCCTCTGCGTAGGACTCGACACGGACATCAAGAAAATTCCCGAACATCTGCTGAAAGAAGAAGACCCCATCTTTGCTTTCAACAAAGCCATTATCGACGCTACTGCCGATCTTTGCATCGCCTACAAACCCAACCTGGCTTTCTACGAGAGCATGGGCGTGAAGGGATGGATCGCTTTCGAAAAGACGGTGAACTACATCAAGCAGAACTATCCCGACCAGTTCATCATCGCCGATGCCAAACGTGGCGATATTGGTAACACGTCGGCCATGTATGCCCGTACCTTCTTCGAAGAACTGGACATCGACTCCGTGACCGTAGCTCCTTACATGGGCGAAGACAGCGTGACACCGTTCCTGACGTACGAAGGCAAGTGGGTCATCCTGTTGGCGCTGACCAGCAACAAAGGTTCGCACGACTTCCAGCTGACGGAAGATAAGGATGGCGAACGTCTGTTCGAAAAAGTACTTCGCAAGAGCCAGGAATGGGCTAACGACGAGAACATGATGTACGTGGTAGGTGCTACGCAAGGCCGCATGTTCGAGGATATCCGCAAAGTCGTTCCCAATCACTTCCTGCTCGTACCGGGTGTAGGTGCTCAGGGCGGATCGCTGGAAGAAGTGTGCAAATATGGCATGACGAAGGAATGCGGACTCATCGTCAACTCCAGCCGTGGCATCATCTACGTGGACAAGACGGAGAACTTCGCCGCCGCCAGCCGCAAGGCCGCACAGGAAGTGCAGGCACAGATGGCCGAACAGCTGAAGGCTATTCTTAGTTGACGAGTGGACAAGTTGACAAGTTAACAAGGGATAAGTTAACAAGGTTATAAACTGCAAGGAAAAATATCCTTGTGGCCTTGTTAACTTGTCCCTTGTCTACTAAAGAATTACAGATACTCCCTGAAGAAACTCTCAATCTTGTCGAAAGGAATCACCTTCAGATTGTCGTACAAGTCGGTGTGATTGGCACCGGGGATGATGAGAAGTTCCTTATTATCGCCTGTCAGTTTCTTGAACGCATCCCGACTGAAGTAGCACGAATGCGCTTTCTCACCGTGAATCATCAGGACAGCACTGCGTATCTCGTTGCTGTAGGTCAGGATGGGCATGTTGATAAACGACAGCGAAGAAGTCTTGTTCCATCCGTCGTTCGAGTTGAGCGAACGCTTGTGGTAGCCACGAGGCGTTTTGTAGTATGCATAATAGTCTTTCACAAACTGAGGGGCATCAGCTGGCAGTGGGTCAACCACACCACCGGCACGTTCGTACGAACCATTACGATAATCGACTGTGCGCTGTGCGTTAAGCTGACGACGGAGTTCGTATCGCTGATCAGCGTCCATCGAGTCGAAGTAACCGTTGGCATTCACGCGGCTCATGTCGTACATGGTCGAAGTGACCGTCGCCTTGATACGTGTATCGATGGCTGCGGCGTTCAATGCCATGCCTCCCCAACCACAGATGCCAAGGATGCCGATACGTTCAGAATCCACATCGTCGCGGGTTGACAGATAGTCCACTGCCGCACAGAAGTCTTCCGTATTGATGTCGGGCGAAGCCACATAGCGAGGTTGGCCGCCACTCTCGCCTGTAAAAGAGGGGTCGAAAGCGATAGTCAGAAAACCACGCTCGGCCAGCGTCTGTGCATAGAGGCCGGACGACTGCTCCTTCACGGCTCCGAAAGGTCCGCTAACGGCAATGGCAGCCAGCTTGCCCGTAGCGTTCTTCGGCACATAGAGGTCGGCCGCAAGCGTGACGCCATAACGGTTGTGGAAGGTCACTTTGCTATGATTCACTTTGTCGCTCTGTGGGAACACTTTATCCCACTCATTAGTCAGTTCCAGTTTTTCCATATCATTTCCATTTGAAAAGTTACACTTATCTGTAGCGGTTTCCGCACTTACTGTGGTAAGTCCTGCCAGCAGAAATGCCGCCAGCAGACACGAAAGTTTTTTCTGTCCGTTCATCATATCGATATACCTATTTTATATTATCCATTCAGTTGCTTTCACCCAAAGAAAGTGTGACAGTGACATCACCGTCGCCCAAAGCTGCTTTCAATTCACTTTCCGTCACATTGTCAATCTTTCCGAGGCGGGTGAGTGAATAGTTGTTACGTCCGTAGTAGATGACGAAATAGCGGCCCTGATACAGGATCAGATCACCCGGTCCGGTCGATATCTGTTCGTCGTTGCGCGGCAGGGTAGTGCCTATCGGCCCTACTTTCTCCATCCGTGCATAGTCTTCCATCCGAATGCTAAGATCACCTTTTGCAAGCAGTGCCTTCAAAGCCTGGGTCGAAGAATTATCGACCAGCGTTGCGGTAAAAGTTTTCCCACTGATTTTCAATTTGATTGTACGAGTTTCCATATTTTCTCCTTCATTTTCATTGTCCGATTCCTCTCCATCTGGTAAATTCGGCTGTTCAGGCCATACGGGAGTATTGCCTGATGACGGTTCATCGCTGCACGCCACTGTCGTCCAAGGAAGCAAAAGCAGAAAAGCAATCATCAGATAGATTTTTTTCATGACTTGATATATTTGGTGTTCGGATGCAAAGATACGGCAAATCATAACGAGCGTTTGTATATGAATTACAGAAGGAATAACGGAGATTACGGTTTGAGAAACACACCTTTCCCCACACTCTTTTCCTCCGTTTCTTGCTTATCTGCTTGAAATATTTTACCTTTGACCGTAAACATTATAAAGAACTTTGCAAAAAGCAGAATTAACCATGAGCTACGAACGCAAAATCATCAACGACCCCGTCTTCGGGTTCATCAACATACCGAAAGGACTGCTCTACGACCTCGTGTGCCATCCGCTGCTGCAACGCCTGACGCGCATCCGCCAGCTGGGTCTGTCGTCCGTGGTCTATCCCGGCGCACAGCATACGCGCTTCCAGCACTCGCTCGGCGCCTACTACCTGATGACCGAGGCCATCCAGCACCTGACAGCCAAGGGCAACTTCATCTTCGACAGCGAAGCCGAAGCCGTCAAGGCCGCTATCCTGATGCACGACATCGGCCACGGCCCCTTCTCGCACGTGTTGGAAGACACCATCGTGCGCGGCGTCTCGCACGAGGACATCTCCCTGCTGCTGATGGAGCGCATCAACCACGAAATGAACGGACAGCTCACGCTGGCCATCCAGATATTCAAGGACGAATATCCCAAGCGCTTCCTCCATCAGCTGGTCAGCGGTCAGCTCGACATGGACCGACTGGACTATCTGCGACGCGACAGCTTCTACACAGGCGTCACCGAAGGAAACATCGGCTCGGCGCGCATCATCAAGATGCTCGACGTGAAGGACGATCACTTGGTTGTCGAATCCAAAGGCATCTATTCCATCGAGAACTTTCTCATGGCCCGCCGACTGATGTATTGGCAAGTGTATCTGCACAAAGCCTCCGTCACCTACGAACGAATGCTCATCGCCGCCCTGCTGCGTGCCAAGGAGCTGGCCTCGCAGGGTGAAGACCTCTTTGCCTCGCCCGCCCTACGCTTCTTCCTCTACAACGATATCAACCGCAACCGTTTCTACGCCGACCCTGAGTGCATCGAAAACTACATCCGACTGGACGACAACGACATCTGGACTTCACTCAAAGTGTGGTGCGGCCACCGTGACAAAGTATTGTCCACACTCAGTACAGACATGGTTAACCGCCGGCTGTTTAAGGTAGAAATCTCCTCCGAACCTGTCACCGAATCACGCATACAGGAACTGCTGAAACAGATTGGCGAATCCCTACACGTGACACCGGCCGAAGCCTCCTATTTCATTTCTACCCCCGGCATCGAGAAGAACATGTACAACCCCGCCGACGACAGCATCGACATCCTCTACAAGGACGGCACTATCAAGAACATTGCCGAAGCTTCGGACATGCTCAACATATCACTGCTCTCGAAGAAGGTAAAAAAATACTACCTTTGCTACTTACGGCTAAATAAGTAAGTACAAAATATTCACCCAAGGACAAGGAAATATAAAAAAAAAATCCGTTATTTGTGATTCGAAAACCATTTAGCAAGAAAGAAACATGGAATTTTCAGCCAAACAAATAGCTGCCTACATACAGGGAGAAATTGTAGGAGACGAAAATGCAACCGTACATACCTTCGCCAAAATCGAAGAAGGCATACCGGGAGCCATATCTTTTTTATCCAATCCCAAATACACCCCTTACATCTACGAATCAAAAGCAAGCATCATTCTGGTGAACAAAGACTTCGTTCCCGAACATGATATCAAAGCCACTCTGATAAAGGTAGATAATGCCTACGAGAGCCTGGCCAAGCTGCTTACGCTCTACGAACAGAGCAAGCCCAAACTGACCGGAATCGACTCACTGGCCTACGTGGCTCCCACTGCCAAAGTCGGACAAAACGTCTATATCGGGCCCTTTGCCTACATAGGCGACCACGTAGAAATTGGGGACAACACCGCCATCCATCCGCATGCAACAGTCTGCGCCGGAGCCAAAGTAGGAAGCGACAGCATTCTCTATCCCAACGTCACTGTCTATCACGACTGTCGGGTAGGCAATCGCTGCATCCTGCACGCAGGTAGTGTCATCGGAGCCGACGGCTTCGGTTTTGCTCCTACTCCCAAAGGATATGAAAAGATTCCACAAATCGGTATTACGATCTTGGAGGACGACGTTGAAATTGGTGCCAATACCTGCGTTGACCGGGCCACGATGGGAGCAACAATCGTACATCACGGAGTGAAACTGGACAACCTGATTCAAATAGCCCACAACGACGAAATCGGTTCGCACACCGTCATGGCAGCCCAAGTGGGCATTGCCGGATCTACCAAAGTAGGCGAATGGTGTATGTTCGGAGGCCAGGTGGGCATCGCCGGCCACATCCACATCGGCAATAAAGTAGATTTAGGCGCACAATCGGGAGTTCCCGGCAGCCTGAAGGACGGCAGCCGCCTGATAGGTACACCGCCTATGGAACTGAAACCTTATTTCAAATCGCAAGCGATATTCCGCAAACTGCCGGACATGTATTTCGAACTGAATGCACTCCGCAAAGAACTCAACGAATTGAAACAACAATTAAATAAGTAACTCATGTTGAAACAAAAGACTCTGAAAGACAGCTTTTCGCTTAGCGGAAAAGGACTTCATACGGGACTTGACCTGACCGTTACTTTCAATCCGGCGCCGGATAACCATGGATACAAGATCCAGCGCATCGACATGGAAGGCCAGCCCGTCATCGATGCCGTAGCCGACAACGTGACAGAGACCACACGCGGTACTGTACTCTCGAAGAACGGCGTAAAAGTCAGTACCATCGAACATGGTATGGCAGCCCTCTACGCATTGGGAATAGACAACTGTCTGATACAAGTGAACGGCCCGGAATTTCCTATTCTGGACGGCAGTTCGCAATACTACGTCAACGAAATAGAACGGGTCGGCACCGTTGAACAAAATGCCGTGAAGGATTTCTACATCATCAAATCGAAAATAGAATTTCGTGACGATGCCACCGGCTCATCCATCATTGTACTGCCGGATGAAAACTTCAGTCTGAACGTATTGGTTTCATACGACTCGGACATCCTGCCCAACCAGTTTGCCACACTCGAGGATATGGCCAAATTCAAAGATGAGGTCGCTGCCAGTCGTACTTTTGTTTTCGTACGCGAAATAGAACCGCTGCTTCAGGCAGGACTCATCAAAGGCGGCGACTTGGACAATGCCATCGTCATCTACGAACGTGAGATGTCACAGGAAAGTTTCGACAAACTGGCCGACGTCATGGGAGTTCCCCACATGGATGCCAAGCACTTAGGCTACATCAATCACAAACCGTTGGTATGGCCCAACGAATGTGCCCGCCACAAACTGCTCGACGTCATCGGCGACCTTGCCCTGATAGGCAAACCCATCAAGGGACGCATCATCGCCACCCGTCCGGGTCACACCATCAACAACAAGTTTGCCCGCCAGATGCGCAAGGAAATCCGCCTGCACGAGATACAGGCTCCCACCTACGACTGCAACCGCGCCCCCATCATGGACGTAAACCGTATCCGTGAGCTCCTGCCCCACCGCTATCCCATGCAGTTGGTGGACAAAGTTATCGAAATCGGTGCCAACTACATTGTCGGCATCAAGAACGTTACTTCCAACGAACCGTTTTTCCAGGGACATTTCCCGCAAGAGCCCGTCATGCCCGGCGTGTTGCAAATCGAAGCCATGGCACAGACTGGTGGCCTGTTAGTTCTGAATTCGGTTGACGAACCGGAACGTTATTCCACCTATTTTCTGAAAATAGACGGTGTCAAGTTCCGCCAGAAAGTGGTACCGGGCGATACCCTGATCTTCCGTGTCGAACTGATGGCCCCCATCCGTCGCGGCATTTCAACCATGAAAGGCTACATCTTCGTAGGCGAAAAGGTAGTCTGCGAAGCAGAATTCATGGCACAAATAGTAAAGAACAAATAAATTAATCATGAAGAATGGAGAATGAAGAATTTATTGTAACATGTTCCGGTGTGCTAACAGAATTCTTCATTCTTCATTCTTAATTTTTCATTCATATTATGATCAGTCCTTTAGCATACATTCATCCCGATGCCAAAATCGGGGAAAACGTAGAGATTGCTCCCTTCGTATTCATCGATAAGAATGTGGTCATTGGCGATAACAATAAAATCATGGCCAATGCCAACATCATGTACGGAAGCCGCATCGGAAACGGAAATACCATCTTCCCGGGAGCCGTAATCGGAGCCGTTCCCCAAGACTTGAAATTCAAGGGAGAAGAAACCACCGCCGAAATAGGCAACAACAACCTGATTCGTGAAAACGTAACCATCAACCGCGGTACGGCTGCCAAAGGGAAAACCGTCGTCGGCAATAATAACCTGCTGATGGAAGGCGTACACGTGGCACACGACTCCACCATCGGCAACGGCTGTATCATTGGCAATTCCACCAAGATGGCGGGCGAAATAGTGATCGATGACAACTCCATCATCAGCGCCAACGTACTGATGCACCAGTTCTGCCGTGTAGGCGGCTATGGCATGATTCAAGGCGGATGCCGCTTCAGCAAAGATATTCCTCCCTACATCATTGCCGGACGCGAACCTATCTGCTATGCCGGCCTGAACATTGTCGGCTTGCGTCGTCGTGGCTTCTCCAACGAAACCATCGAACAGATCCACAACGCCTATCGCATCATCTATCAGAGCGGTCTGAATACCACTGACGCCCTGAAGAAGATTGAGGAAGAAATGGAAATGACACCCGAAATCAATTACATCGTAACCTTTATACGTGAATCAGCCCGCGGCATTATTCCCGCCGGGAAATAATAATCATCATCTATTATGATCTACAGATTTACAATCATCTCGGACGAAGTGGAAGACTTTGTCAGAGAAATACAGATTGATCCGGAAGCTACCTTCTACGACTTCCACGAAGCGATCTTGAAATCAACCGGATATACCGACGACCAGATGACATCGTTCTTTATCTGCGACGAAGACTGGGAAAAGGAGAAGGAAGTGACACTGGAAGAGATGGACGACAATCCGGAGATTGACAGCTGGGTAATGAAAGATACCCGTATCAGCGAACTCGTGGAAGATGAAAAGCAGAAATTGCTGTATGTATTCGACTACATGACCGAACGCTGCTTCTTCATCGAACTGTCCGAAATCATCACCGGCAAGCACATGAAAGGTGCCAAATGCACCAAGAGCGAAGGCGATGCACCCAAACAAACCATCGACTTCAACGAATTTGAAGCCAAGAACAGTGCCTCCCTCGACCTCGACGAGAACTTCTACGGCGACCAGGACTTCGACATGGAAGACTTCGACAAGGACGGCTTCGAAGGTTTCGACGAAGGCAGCGGAGGCAATCCTTACGACGAAGACAGATACTAAGTCAATGAAGAATGAAGAATTTGCGCTTTGCGGATGAATGAAGAATTTATCCACAAAGTCCCAATTCTTCATTCTTCATTTTTTCATTCTTCATTCACCATATCTTAATTCTTCATTCATCATTCTTCATTTCCCTTGACCCTCATAGTACTCATAGGCCCCACCGGTGTCGGCAAAACGGAACTCAGTCTCCGACTGGCCGAAGCATTCGACACGTGTATCATTTCCGCCGACTCGCGCCAACTGTATGCCGACCTGAAAATAGGCACGGCAGCCCCTACCGAAGAACAACTCCGACGAGTGAAACATTATTTCGTGGGTACATTGGGACTGACCGACTACTACAGTGCCGCCCAATACGAAGCCGAAGTCATCAAACTGCTCGAAACCCTGTTTAAGGAAAAAGACACCGTAGTACTGACCGGGGGCTCCATGATGTACGTTGACGCTGTCTGCAAAGGCATCGATGACATCCCCACCGTCGATAGCGAAACACGCTCACTGATGCTCCGCCGTTATGAAGAAGAAGGACTCGAACGCCTGTGTGACGAACTCCGCCTGCTCGATCCGGAATACTACCAGATTGTGGATCGGAAGAATCCCAAGCGCGTCATCCATGCCCTCGAAATCTGCTACATGACGGGAAAAACCTACACTTCCTTCCGCACCCGGCAGACCAAACAACGTCCCTTCCGCATCATTAAAATAGGCCTGACGCGCGACCGCGAGGAACTCTACGACCGCATCAACCGACGGGTGGACCAGATGATGGCCGACGGCCTGCTCGAAGAAGCCCGCCGCGTCTATCCGCACAAGGACTACAACTCGCTGAACACCGTAGGCTACAAAGAACTTTTCAAATATCTGGACGGTGAATGGACGCTGGACTTTGCCGTAGAGAAAATCAAGCAGAACTCGCGCATCTACTCGCGCAAACAGATGACCTGGTTTAAGCGCGACACGGATATCCGCTGGTTTCATCCCGAACAGGAGACGGAGATACTGACATACCTTCGCTCGGAGATGGTGAAGTGACGAGTTGACAAGTTAACAAGTTGACAAGGGGACAAGTTGACGAGTGAACAAGGGGACGAGTTAACAAGGGGACGAGGTGATGAGTTTAAAAAAGCCTTGTGGTCTATAGCCTCGTCAACTTGTTTACCAAATCCATCGACTTACCCAACCTGCGATACAGTGCTTTCATTTCTTCGCGATCCACTTTATTCTTCCGCCGCCACTGCTCCAACACGGATTCCGCAAGCCGGAAATTTTCTTCCTCAACAGGAGCCAGCCGTTGCATATAGCCGTCGCCCTTCGCGTTGTACAGCAATGCCCAGTGCATGTAGCGTTCACTGCCCATGCCAACCTTCAAACTAAAGACTTTGTCCTTCAGCTGCAACGATTTGTAAGACAAAGGTGAAGTGCCTAACTTCCGGTCCATGCACACCATCGGCGGCAATGCCTCGTCCACCCAGAGCGGCACGGCAATGCCCGTAGGAGGATAGCCCAGAATGGTCCACATGGTGGTCAGCGAGGCCGATTCATCCGGCTTCACGCCCTGCACCACGACCGAACACGAAGTGCTGCTGCGCGAAATGAAATCCTGATCGACAAACCAACCCGAAGCATCCGGTCCGTTAAAAGCTGGCTGCTTCAGGTCGATGCCCAGCACACAGTTATGAAACGAACGTGCCAGGTCATTGAACAGGCGCCGGGGAGTAATGGAATGACCGGCAGCCAAAGGCTCGAGCACCCGAACAGCTTCCTGATAGCGCACCACACCGGCGCCCGGTCCGTACTGTCCCGAAACAGAGAAATTGGTACGCGCCACATAGCCATTGGGAGCCACCGCCGGATCGTTGGCATCGTACAGTGTATAAGTCTCATCATCTACCTCGAACATCATGGCTCCACCCCGAGCATCGATGACGCCAAAGTTAGCTTCTATCCTGCTGGGCTTGCTGATGGTGTCCAGGAAATGACGGAAGTCGTCCACGGTGGCACAGAGTTCAAGTGCCCGATAAATGACCCGTCCGTTGGCCTCTCCACGCTCTTCGTCGTCCTTCACATCCATCAGGTTGTAGCTCTGCGTGTTCATCAGCGCAAAGCCTGCCGAATTGGTTCCTACCCATGCCTCGTGCTTCTGAAGGAAGTCGTCACTGTTCACCACAGCTATGAAGTCGTACTTTTCGCCACGTACGTATTCCACATGGTTCTTCAGGAAGTCGGTATCACGGTGTTTCCACAACAAAGGCCGCCCGTCGGGCGTAGCGCGCCCCGAGACGACGGCAGAAGTGCAGGCCCAGGCTGGCGCCAGCACTCCGAACAATAAAACAAGCAGCAGATTGTATTTCATCCGAATCAGTCCTATTTTTCGTTAACGGGATACAAAGATAAGATTTTTCATGACAGGAAAAGAAAAGGGCATGCATTTTTCAACACATACCCCTTTCTATGTTGGAAATAGAAACTTTTTACTTGATCCAGTACGTCCGGTTCACAAAACGCGGAGCAGGTAGCGGCTTGAGCGGTTTCTGCGCGGCTGCATTGCGCGTTGCAGGCTTCGGCAGATGAGCCTGGTCAAACTGCACGAAGGTTTCAAAATCGTACGTCCAGCTGTCGCCAAAGGCTGCCGACATGACACGTTTGTAAATGGCTTCGCGCGAAGGGGCGTTGAAGCCATTGATGTTGCTGCGCATCATGCTCTCGTTGGTCGGACGCCATGCGCCTGTCCAGTAGGTGCAGGCTCCTTCGTACAGACCGAGTTCTTCGCCATAGGCATCTGCTCCCTGGTAACGGGAGTCGTTCAGCAGATGCTTCCACAGCACCTTGTCCTTATCGCTCGTGAAATCGACATTCATGGCCCAGCCATAAGACTGGAACCCACGGTAAGTGCTGACAACCGTCAGCGGAATCTCGCCCATGCCTTCGTAGGAATATTCGTCGAGCAGCTTGGCCAGTCCGTGACCGATGCATTCGTGGGTAAGCACGCGACGGAAGGTCTCGCTTTCCAGATTCTCGATGACCGGGCAGTAGCCCACGGCAAACTCGCTCATCTCGTCACCGTTCAGCTTGTGGCCGATGGAAGTAGTACCGGCATAGATGCTGGTATTGAGCAGCACGACGGCCAGTGTCTGTTCCATCTTCTTCAAGTCTTTCAGCTCGTCAACAGCCGAAGCATATTCAAGCACCTTATCCGTATTGCCGGTGATGCCCGAACTGCCATCGCCCTCGAGTACCGACTCGAAGACAGTCTTGTAGTTCTTGCCAAAGGCATTGTTCTGCGACACGGCAGTCACTGCCCACACGTCGAAATACTCGCGGAGCGAACGTATGGGCTCTTCGGTGAAGAGGTTCTCCAACGCCTTGTCCATCACCCGGTCGTAATAGCCTTCGGCAATCTCCCGATCCACGAATCCGTCACCCATGATGACGATGGGCACACCGTTGCCTTTCGAGTGTGTCTGCAGCACGCGCACCTGCTTGTCGGCAGAATAGTCGGTAGAGGTCTCCACCGGTTTGCCTTCCTGCCGGATGTTGATCTTCTGCGACTCCATCAGCACCTTGTCGGTGTTTTCGGCATCTACCACATAGATCTGGAAAGTGGCTTCGCGGACGTCGCGTGTCTCGTTGGGGAGCACGCGGATGTGGAAAGCGTCTTCGGTCAGCGCACGCGTATTCTTCTCGTCAATCGAGGTAATCCAACTCGACACGTCGGAATAGACCATCAACTTGAACTTGCCTTCTACATTGGTGGCAAACTCCAGCGCGATGTCCTGACCGTCGCTGGGAACATCGAAGTCGGTCTGCTTCAGCAGCAACACATCCGCAGTTGTCTGCGTAAAGGCTATCTGCACGGGGGTTCCCCCGGTTCCGGTCAGCGTCAGTACGCCCGAGCGGTCCAACCCCGTATTGTTGGCTTCCTTGGCTATCAGTGTCACCTTGACGTTGCCGGCCTGTCCTGCCTGCGGCGATACGGTGGCCCACTCCACATCGGTGTCTGCCGTCCAGTTGGTAGCTGCCGTAAATTCGATGGAGTACTGCGTGTTCTTACCGGACGGCAGGGTAAGGCTCTCAACCTGCGTTGTCACCTGGATGTCGGGCAACATTTCGCCGTCGTTGTCGTCGGAACAGGCCATCGCAAGCAGCGAGCACAGGACGACGTATGTCAGATAATATAGTTTTTTCATATCAATCCGGATTTTAGTTCATTCACTTGCTTCTGTCATCTTCTGTCGGTGGTGCTGGTGGCCGGTACCTTCTTCACGCCCGGTCCTTTCAGCGATTGTCCGGCACTCATCCGGGTGCTGGCAGCCGGTTCGCCGATAGTCACGCAGTCGATGCTTTTGATTTCCGTAGTAACCAAGCCCTTGGAGTTCACGCCGAACACCATTGCCTTATACTCGCATCCCGGATACAGTCCCCAACCGAAGGCTTTCGACGAAAGCACTTTTTCGCCGGACGACAGCATGTTGCTTTCCGACCAGTCGGTAATCGAGTTATAGATCTCTTCGGAGTAAATGATGTCGAAAGCAAAGAGGTGGATGTCGTTACCGTAGCTTTTCTCCAGATCGCTCTTCGTCACAAAACCGATGTAATATCTCTCGGCCGCATCCGAAGGAGTAACCTTCACCGTCATATCGACAATCGAATCTTTGACCATCTCTCCATTCTCATCTTCTCTTTCGAACACGTACATTTCCTGTTTTTCCACGCTCAGGTCGAAGGTGCAGTCGCTTGTGGCCTTCCAGGCGGGAGTCGTGAAGAAGTACTTGATCATCGGAGTGACCACCTTGACCGGATTGGCTGCATCGTCCAAGTTGAACTCTACACCGTAAGCATACAGGATGTAATCTTGCTCGGGTTTCAGAATACGGGTATAATATTCGTAGTCGCCCTTTTGCGAACCTTCCTGCATGAAGCCATACCAAGGTATCCACGGCATGACTGCCGACATGGATTTGTAGTAACCGTAGTCATACCCCTCGATAAATTCCTGATCCGAATCGTAAGCCGTAAATTTCTCCAGCGGAACCTGGGCAAACTGATAAAGCATCTCCTTGTCCTCGGGCACACCTTTCAGCACGGCCGAGCGGTAAGTCAGATCTTCGACCGAAAGGGCTATGGGACCCGAACCGGTTGTCACACGTGCCTCTGCCGGCTCCGACACAACCGATGCGTCCGACGCAACAGCCGTCAGGGTGAAAACATATTCGGTGGAATAAAGCAGTTCGGCTTTGTCCGAGCTGGCAATCTCCACGCTCAGTCCCGTAGTGCTGCCCGACACAATCAGTTCGTTTCCGCCTTCTTTCACTTCTTCGAGCTGATACTTATATTGAACCGCATTCTCGACCGACTCCCACGAGAATGCCAGCGTAATCGGATTATCCAGAATCTCCTCGCTTTGGATAATCTTCGGGGCAGTCACACTGACCGGTCCCCCGTCCTTCGAAGAATCATCACACGCTGCCCACACAAACAATGCGGACAATACCAACAGCAGGGTGGCCCACTGCTTTTTCAAAAAAACTCTTTCATAATGTAGCTATTTATCATTTTGATAGTAGAATATCAAACAAATATAGTGATTTTACTGACACTATGAGCAAAGAATATGCTTTTTCCACTTTTAGCTGCTCCAAAAGGGCTGTTGCGCTGTTCCAGAAGGGTAGCTGCGCTTTTCCAAACCTGTTTTTTCCATCGTTCCGGTCGGCCACCGCCTTCACGACGGCAGCTTGCAGCCAACCGATTGCCCCCACAACGATATGCAAGAAAATAACTGCTCTTATCGGCACGACAGCCGTCCCATTCCATAAAAACAAATCTACAAAAAAGCTCCTTCAGGCATCAAAATGACAACATTCTGCCCGAAACGCTGACATACCCGTTTTCCCAAAAGACCGAATCAGAAGCCGAATCCGCCAGAAATGCACCTTCCTGCCACCAACCACACTTGCACGGCTCCGCCGGATTGCTTGTGTCGAACACGAACAATGCTTGTGCGGGAGGCGAACAATGCTTGCAATCCGGCACCGGATTGCTTGTCAGCAGCCCCGAAAAGCCATGTCCGACGAAAAAAAACGGCACTTCCGCTTTCCGAAAGTACCGTTTCCGTGTTTCCGGCTCCGTTTTTTCCGTTTCCGGAGCCTGTTTTTATTCTATTTCAAATGTAAAGTTTTCGCTATACGTCTATAAATAAGGCAGAAAGGCGTTCTCCGCTCCTTTTTTTTCCACTACGCCCGCCTTGCGTCCGAAATACGCGATTCTCGCGGGGTTGGGGAATCAAAGTGTCACTTTGATACAAACCTTCCATGCATCGGTCAGCTGCATTTTCATTCCTTCTCCAACGTTACTACCATCATCGGAGATACCTTCACGCTGGCCTCCTTCATGCCGATAAAGGTCACCTTGAGTGTGGCGTCGCCGGGAGCGGGCAACGAGAACTTGCCGTCCACATCGGTGACAGTACCTTTGTTTGTCCCTTCAATCAGAATCAAAGCACCGATGACGGGTTCGCCCTGCGGGTCCACCACCCGCCCGCTGATCTTCAGTTCGCCTTTCTTCAGCGTGACCAGCATCACGGCTTTCTTGCTCTTGTCCGTCGTATATTTCGCTATTTCGGACGATTCCTTCAGCACGCAGACGGACTGGATGCGCTCAGGATTGAAAGCCTGAAGAATTTCGGGAGTTATCTCCCGGCCGTCCACCATGATCAGCACGTCCGAATCATCCATATTTCCTCCAGCCGAAGCCTTCCTTTCCTCCTCATCCAGCATGAACTTGACAGGCACGGTGAATCTCACCGGCACCGGCTTTCCGCCCTGCATTCCCGGTTTCCACTTGGGCATAGCGTTCACTAAGCGGATGGCTTCAGCATCAAAATCGGGCTCCACACTACGCAACACTTTCGCACCACTGATGCTTCCGTCTTTATTCACTACAAACTGAACCGTTACGCGTCCCTGCATACCGGCCTCCTTGGCCGCTTCAGGATAACGCATATTCTTCTTGAAATACTCCATCAGCCCGTCCATGCCCCCGTCGGAATATTCAGGCATCTGCTCCACTACATCGAAGACGTGCGTACCTTTCAGGTCGTCTTTCACTTCCTGAGGAACATGAATTACTCCCGGCGGCAGCGTGTCTTTCACTGCTTCGGCCACACTTTCCGGCAGATTTGTTTTCACCATTTCAGCCAAATCATTAACTTTGGCACTCGAAATCTCGTCGGTCACAGCCGACACTTCGGGACGGGCAAAAGCCGTTACGGCCA
>ULTX01084112.1_pt1 | contig 22865 bp, 23 predicted proteins | sample 1958041 | NCBI WGS metagenome assembly ULTX01 (sample SAMEA4835747, study PRJEB28245) | human gut metagenome | biome: gut microbiome; material: fecal sample | place: Denmark | collected 2008
CCGTAGAAGAAGAAACAATCGGTCAGTTTACCGGATTGTGTGACAAGAACGGCAATGATATATATGAAGGTGATGTTGTGAAGGCACCCTTGTTAGACCCTATATTTTTTGACATTATAAAGGATAAATTTTGCAATGCAGAAATAAGATTTAATAAAGGCTCTTTTGTAGTTAGTTATTACGGAAGCGAATATAATATTTACCTTTCAGATTTGAATGATAAGATAAGAGTGATAGGAAACAAATACGATAACCAAGAATTAATTGAGGAATGAAATATGAAACAAGTAAAAGTAGAAACCTGATATAGAGTTTCATTGTTAAAATCGTATATTTGTGGTGAGTCTAAGATTTGAATGTAGAATTTAAACACTAACAAATGATGAAAGAATTTCGTGTACAAACTTTGGAAAGCTTTATGTCCTTGCAATACGGTCTACCTGAAGCTGATTTTTTCAGAGGTCAATCTTCTTCTGAATATAAATTAATACCTTCTATTGGACGTAGGTTCAAAGATGGACAGGAGAGTGTATTGATGCAATATGAGAGGGAGATATTTGAGGACTTTAAAAGGAAATATTCTATGTTTACAGATGTACGTCCTAAAAATGATAAAGAGTTCCTTTTTCTCGCGCAGCATTATGGGCTTCCAACAAGACTTCTTGATTGGACTTATAATCCTTTAATTGCATTATATTTTGCATGCGAATCAAATTTTGAAAAAAATGGTGTTGTTTATCAAAGTTATCCATTTTCCAGAAAGGGTTTTAACGAAGATACAGATGACATACTTTCATTTCCTGCTATTACGTTATTAGTTCCTAATCTAACAGATGTAAGGTATAAAAATCAGAATGGATTATTTGTACTTTATCCAGAACCATGGAAAGAAAATTTTGAACGAATTTATGCAAAATATATAATTCCAGCGCAATGCAAAAAAGATATATTAAGTAAGCTTGAAAAAATAGGAATCACAAGGTCATTTATTATGCCTTCGTTAGATAGTTTGTGTAAGGATATTGTTGATATTCATGATTTAAAGTATCCGTATGCTATAAAATAGAATTGGATTTGATTTGTGTTTATTGAATGTAAACATTGACTATAACTAACCTACGTATAATCTTACTGACAGCTCTTGTCAGTGCTTTGTGAATACCCGGTAACTGCTTTGTGGCGGTTATCGGGTAAATTTGTTCTGTAACGCAAAACAAAAAATTATGTATTCAGTGAATCAGTATGATGAGATAGCGGAGAGATATGACTCCCTGTTCATCGACAAGGCCAGCATAAGGGAGAACGAGCAGGTCGCCCGTATGTTGCGCAATGTGAAGACTCCAGTAATGGATATCGGATGTGGTACTGGACTGTTGATTGACCTGCTCAGTGTGATGGACGATGAGTATATCGGAGTTGATCCGAGCGGGAAGATGCTCGATGTGTTCAAGCAGAAACACCCGTCCTACCGGTCAGTGAACATTCCTTTCGAGTGGCTTGATCCGGTCAGTGTCGAATACAGTACGGCTGTCGCCCTATTCGGTTCAGCCAGTTACATACGTGAAAAGGCTCTGGACCGTATACCGGATGACCGGCTGTTGTTCCTGATGTTCTATAAGGAGGATTATCATCCGGTTACCTACGAGCGTACCGGGTGTGAAATGGAACATTTCTCATATTCGAGGAACAGACTCAGAAAACTGTTCCCTAAATGTGAAGTCAAGGAATTGGGTAACTACTATATAGTGACGAACGTATGATAATCTATTCAGACAAGAATGTTTATGAGGCTGCCAAGGAACGTATACGAAAGCTGTTCGGTATGGGCAGGCCGATAGGTGTATGTTTTTCCGGAGGAAAGGACAGTACTGCCCTTCTGTTCATCACATTGGAGGTTGCCCGTGAACGTGGTATCGGTAAGGTTCCTGTGATATTCCTTGACCAGGAATGTGAATATACCTACACAGTGGACTACATGAGATACATCATGTCTCTTCCGGAGGTTGAGCCGATATGGGTACAGGTACCATTCCGGCTATGGAATGCAAACAGCGGTGACTGGTTCATTCCATGGGAACCCGGGAAAGCATGGATGCGTGAGAAGGAGGATATATCCTTCAAGGAGAATGTGTACGGGGTGGACCGTTTCAAGCAGATGTTCGATGCCATATCGTTCCATCATCTAGGAAAGGATTATCTGACCCTTGGTGGTGTACGGATCGAGGAATCACCGGCCAGACGTGCCGGGCTGACCGGAAAGGAAACTCTTCCAGGAATGACATACGGTAAACAGTGTGCGCATGGGACAGTGATATATCCGCTTTATGACTGGTCATTCCGGGATATATGGTATTACATATTCAGCAACAGGCTGAAATATAACAGGGCATACAACTACATTTTCAGTAAGGAACCGTTATCTTCCGCACGTGTATCTTCGCTTATCCATGAGAACAGCAATCAGAATATACCGTATCTGCAGGAGATAGACCCGAAAGCATACAATGCGATGTATACCCGTATACCGAACATCGGTACAACGAACCATCTTCTTCTGGACGCTTTTGAAGAGATAAGGAACTATCCGAACTGCTTCAAGGATTGGCCGGAATATCTTCAGTACCTCATTGACAACATTGTCGCTGAGGAAAAGAACAGGGTGGTTTTCTCAAACAATCTGAAATCTGTCATGGAACGTATTTCGTCATGGTCTGAGGCTGACCGTACAGACATTTACCGTGCATTTGCACGTGGTATCATCACGGAGGACTTCGAACAGACGAAGGTAGGTAACAGGATTCTGGTTCATAAATCAAAGTACAAGTATGGAAAGACTGCAAAGATTAATCAAGGAAACATACGAGGCCGCAAGTGATAAGATTGGCTTCATGAATGATTTGAAGGAGTTCCTTTACTCCATATCATTGGAGAAGGTGAACCCGGTAGACCGTGTCCTTTGGGTACCTATGGATATGGTCAAGGCTAACAACTACAATCCGAATGCTGTAGCCAAACAGGAGATGCAGCTTCTTTATACCTCCATCCGTGAGGACGGTTATACGCAGCCTATTGTCACCATCTGGAGTGAAGAGGAGAAGAAGTACATCATCGTGGACGGGTTCCATCGTAACCTTATAGCACGTATGTACAAGGATATAGCACAACGTAACAGCGGACGGCTTCCGATTGTGGTCATTGACAAGGATATTAACGACCGTATGGCATCCACTGTTCGGCATAACCGTGCAAGGGGGAAGCACTCTGTTGACGGTATGACGAATATCATATACAACATGATAAAGAACGGGGAGTCGGATGCGGTAATATGCAAGAAGTTAGGAATGGAACCGTTGGAACTCGTGAAGTTGAAGCACATCACTGGATTTGCCAAGATGTTCAAGAATTACGAATACAGCAAGGCGATAGATAAGATAGTTCATCACGTAGACACATCAGATTATTGATTATGGAAGTACAGAATATTGCAATTGAAAGAATCATTCCTTATTGGAATAATGCGAGAAATAACAGTAAGGCAATAAAGCCGGTTGAAGAGTCCATCAAGAAGTTCGGATTCAACCAGCCGATTGTCGTTGACAAGAATCTTGAGATAATTTGCGGCCACACACGATACTTTGCATTGATGAACCTTGGATATAAGGAGGTACCTTGTATCGTGGTCGATCTGAACGAAGAGAAGGCACGTCAGTACCGTATAGCAGACAACAAGACATCTGAGTTTGCGACATGGGATGAAGATAAGCTGATTCGTGAGTTACGTACAATGAATGTCCCGATGGAGATGCAGGATTTCTTCTTCGAACCAATTGACCAGCTCCTGGGATTCGATGTGAACTTTTCCCCTTCCTCAGAATATGAAGATTCTACTGAAGAGGATGAAACGGTTACTCAAAAGGAAGAGGTTTCAAAGGAGGAAGCGGAAGCGTTCAAGGAAAAGGAACGTAAAATTGAAGATGGAATGAAGCAGGAAGCTACAGAATACATTGAAATGAAGTGTCCGCATTGCGGGGAGATTATTCGAATGAAGAAGTGATATGGCAGCACCGAAAGGAAATAAGTTTTGGATGATGAGAAGTAAGCATGGCAGGGACAAACTCTTTGCCACGCCCGAGCTTCTGTGGGAAGCGGCATGCGAATATTTCCAGTGGTGCGATGAGAACCCGTGGACAACCAGAAAGGCAATACAGAGGACTGTCCCCGTAAGAGTTGGAAAGGGAAAGAATGCGAAAACCGAAGAACAACATCATACACAGCAGGAGGCTTCACCGACAACACGGCCGTATTCCCTCATGGGAATGTGTGTGTACCTGGGCACATCGTCAAGATGGTGGAGTAACTTTAGAGATGACTGTATAAACAAGGGAGACGAAGATTTTCTGCAGGTCATCGCGCGCGTGGAGGAAACAATCAAGACCCAGCAGTTCGAGGGTGCCTGTGTCGGAGCGTTCAATGCGAACATTATAGCCCGTACGCTTGGGTTGTCAGACAAGCAGGAAGTGGACCACACGACAAAGGGACAAGCGTTCAAGGGATTCGATTTTCTACCTTACACACCGGAGGCTGATGGATTAAAGAATGAGTAACAAGGTCAACATAAAGCAACGGTTGGCATACAACTACCTTCGTGATGATAAGACGAAGTTTCTTCTGTATGGTGGTGCCGGTGGTGGTGGAAAGTCATGGCTAGGCTGCGAATGGCTGATGCAATGTGCGTACTATCTTCCGGGTACACGCTGGTTTGTCGGGAGAAACAATCTGAAGGATAGCCGTGAGTCTGTGACCGTGACCTTCAACAAGGTTGCCAAGTCTCACGGCTTCAACGCATACAGGACTATAAGTGACGGGATATTATTCGACAACGGAAGTGAGATAGTCTATATCGACCTGACGTATTATCCGGTCAAGGACCCGATGTATGAACGCTTGGGCTCAAAGGAATATACTGGCGGATGGATTGAGGAAGCCGGAGAGGTTCACTTCCTTGCATTTGAAGTATTGAAAACCCGAATCGGCCGGCACATGAATGATGTGTATGGTGTACCTGGAAAGATACTCATCACCTGCAACCCCAAAAAGAACTGGCTGTACCGTGACTTCTACAAGCCGTGGAAAGAAGGTAAACTGAAAGAACCGTATGCTTTTATCCAAGCTTTGGTACAGGACAACCCCTGGGCGACCGATGACTATATCGAAAGCCTCCGGAACACGAAGGACAGGGTAACGAAGGAACGTCTGTATTTCGGGAATTGGGAGTACGACAATGACCCGGCAGCTCTCTGTGACTATGACGCTATTTGCGACCTATTCACGAACGAGTTTGTCAAACCGGAAGGAGATTCAATCGGTTCCGCGGACCTTGCAATGAAGGGACGTGACAGATTCATCGCAGGACATTGGAAAGGGAATGTATGCTACATCAAACTGGACCAGGAATTCAGCACAGGGAAGTCTATTGAATCAGATTTGAAGCGGATGATGATTGAGTGTTCCATTCCCCGAAGTAAGATGATAACTGACTCTGACGGATTGGGGAGTTATCTGGAAAGCTATCTGAACGGTATCAAGGAATTTCACGGAGGTACACGTCCCATCAATCCGGAATACGATAATCTGAAATCCGAATGCGCCTTCAAGCTGGCCGAGCTTGTCAATGCAAGGAAAATACGGATCATCTGTACGGAAGTTCAGAGGGAAAGAATCATCGAGGAACTGGGAGTGCTGAAACAGGACCACATTGATGCTGATACACGAAAGAAGGGAATCATCAGTAAAGAGAAGATGAAAGAGATACTTGGCCATTCTCCTGACTATCTGGATATGTTGATTATGGCCATGTTCTTTAGGATAAAACCTATTATTCACAGACCAAGAGCAAAAGTAGGGAAGCTATGACAGTAAAGGAGTTCATTATATTGGTAAAACTGGTTCCGGATATAAACATGTCGGAAAGGTTGGAGAAATTGAAGAAGCCGTACAGCGTATGCAAGGTGAAGACACCGGAAACGTTGAACGATTTGAGTATGGGCGAACTGATGCAGCTACAGTCGATAACCACCGATTCTGATTTTATTTTCACGCCTGGAATGGTGGTTCTGAATCTTACTGAACTGAAACTGCTCAAGGCTGATTCGGAAGATGTGTTGGGATTCTCCTATTGGGTGGCCAAGGAAGTGAAGCGTATCAATAAGCTGTTCGCTTCTACGTCTGTTCCTCCGACACCGGAAGAGCAACAGGCCGGAGCGGATTCTTTGAATTTCGGTCTGTTCGGATTGCTTGACTACTATGCGCAGCGCATGGGGATAACCAATCATGAGGAGGTGGAGAAGGTGCCCTGGGTACGTGTATACAAGTGCCTGGATATGGATGCAAACAGAATGAGATATGAACGGAGATTACGGAACATTATGGCTAAGAAGAATGAAAGTAGAAGAAAAAATTAGGACTTTGCTTGAGTCTTTGGGAGAGAACTATATGTTCGAGGACTGGTCCGTCGCTAACGTGCGTATAGACCGGTTTCCTCTTCCTTGTGTGTTGAACGTACTTCCAGTAAGTGGTACGCTCGAGGTCGGTAACACCCAGTTACGTGACAAACCTTCCATGATGATCGCTTTCATGGATAAGGTTTCTTTCGATGCTTCCGGTGACCAGAGAAGTGAGGTAGTGGAAAGATGCAAGGATAGGGCCAAGGCTTTTATCCTTACCCTTAACAAAAGCGACCTGTTCTATCCGGTAGAGGGGGAAATAAGATATTCGGTGTTCTACGACAAACTGAATGTGTCAGTAGCCGGTGTGATGATAGAGTTTACACCTAGAGAGCGCAAAGGTATTGTCATTTGTCCAGGCAGGACTGTAAACGAGATTGTCTATGGAAAACGTGAAGGATGATGTACTTTCCATCGTTTCCGAAGAACTGGAAGTCTTGAAGGAAAGGATTGTCGCCAACCATAGGGCAGCAGGTCAGGTGGCCAGTGGCCGGACAATCGAAAGCATGAAGGTGGAAAGGACGGAAGACGGCGGAATATTGTGGGGGCGCAATGCGTTCGGCACGTTGGAGACCGGACGTAAGCCGGGGAAAGTTCCAAAGGGGTTTTCTGATATTATCCTGCAGTGGATGGAGGACAAGGGCATAAAGGCCAATCATCCGAAATCATTCGCTTTCCTTGTAGCCAGGAAGATATCCGAAGAGGGAACGAAGCTGTTCCGTGATGGAGGTCGAAGTGACATCTATTCTGCTGAGATAATCGATACGATGGAAAGCATATCCGAAAGGATTGGTCTGAGATTCGGTACGGAAGTTGAACACATAAATCTAAATTTCAATGAGGACACATAATACTGGTAACATTACGATAGAATATCCGGATGCCATATCTTTTGCGTTCAATCCAACTGTGGTGAACGTGTACGGAGAGAATGTGACAAAAGCGGAGATAGAGGTGACAGATAGTTCCGGAAAGGTATACACGGAAAAGAGGGAGATATTCAAGAACAATGTATTCTTTGATATATCCCAGTACATTCAATGCTCTTTCGGAGCCGTTAACGAGATAAAGGTTCCGTATTCGGTTCAAGCCAGTGACAGTGGCCTAGGAATGAACTTTACATGTGCCGTTACAGTATACAGTGCTTCTTCCGTATTGGTTGACAGCTTCAGCTTTTCGACATTTGCTATATGGGGAGCGATGCGTGTAGGTGAACGTTTCAACGGAAGCAGAAACCTTACATGGTTCAAGAACTACCCTTTTTCTGTAGGTATGTATGCAGCTTCATCAGGAAGTGTGCAGGTGAAGGCTGACGGTGTAGTAAAATCATCGATCCAACTGTCAAAGCAGGCAATGTGGAATGTTTTTCCGTATGGAATAACCGCAAATGATAGTATAGAGTTCTATCTTCCTGGAAGCGGAACAGCGGCATCCGTCTTTGACCATACCTTCGATTACACGTTCAAAGGACTGCTAAATACTCCTGTAAACATAGTGTGTAAGGTTGATGACAGTGATTGCGGTGTGTATCTCCGGTGGATCGGAAGGCATGGCATGTATTGTTACTGGCTGTTCCAGTCTGGTGATGAGACCCGGCAAGTTGTTAATGATGGTGAATTCCTGAGAAACAACATGGAGGACTACAGTTACAAAAACGGATATCATGGAGGTACCGGACGAAAACAAAGAAAGACTGAGAATGATACGCTACCAGTATGTGCTCCATTGGTGGATAGTGATACATGGGATTTCCTGTTCGAGCTTGTGACGTCTCCGGTTGTAGACATGTTTGCCGGTTATGACGGTGAAACACCGCAGTGGAAAGGTGTTAATGTGTCTGTAGAGAATTTTGTCAAGACGAAAGAAAGTCTTCAGGATTTTGTGTGTACAATCATATTACCGGAACTTAACCTACAGAGCTTATGAAAGAGGAAATATACATTGATTCTAATCCGGTTGATTTGGATGATGATACGAACATAACGCTGAACTATAGAAGTAACTTCCTGTCTGATGTCAGCAAGATAGTCAGCAACAACACGTATTCCATCAAGCTACCGATGACAGCCAGAAACAGGAAGGTGATTGATATGTCTCACTTGCCTTCATGTGTAACAAACTGGCCTCGTATAAACCATAAGGGGCGGTATATCCGTAATGGGGTAGAAATTGTGTCTGATGCGAATGTGACTCTAGTGGAGATATCAGACACAATAGATGTTGCAATGGCATGGGGTAATGTCTCTGCTTTTGCCAATATCGTGAATGATGGAAAGACTTTACAGGATTTGTCCTATGGAGAAGTTGAGGGTACTGACTATGTTATATGGCAGAAGAGTTCAACATCGAGGAGGTTCCCGGATATTGATTACGGTTATTCGGAGTCAGAAACTGAGGTGTGGTATCATCCGGCTGTTACTGTGAAATGGATACTTGACAGGATAAGTTCAGATAGTGGGGTATTGTTTACATTCCCTTCGAACAGATCCTCATTTATTGGAAGTCTGGTCGTACCGTTATTGACAAGGAACGATGCACAGTCACAGATTGACAAGTATGCTATGACGTTCACTTTCCTCAATGAAGTACGGTATGATACGTTGGAAGGAGGATATCTTTGTCTGTTTGAAGAAGGTATACAGTCTAACTATTACGGTCAGACTGAGTTTGACACGTTTACACGTGAGGTTGCAATCTATCAGAGTCTGCTTAAGAATGGTGATGTTCATCTTTGGGGAAACATTACCATTGAGCTTACTTTAGAGAATACTCCTTATGGTGTATATTTTACAGCGGTTCATAATGAAGTGGAAATGTTTACTGTATATCCGTTGGACGTAGAAACCGTGTCAAGCGGAAGGTATCGGATAACGTATGAACTGGATGATGTAAGTACAGGCCCTATCGAGTCTGAACACGACGGAGCCGTAAACCATGCCATACGGTTCTACATAAAAGGGGTTGGTGATGTGTCCGGAGGAAAGACAACCTTTCATTCTATATCTGGAAGTATGGTTCTAAAGAATAGGTCAGATAAGATTCTTCTTAGAAAGGGAACAGAACCGGATGGGAAATTTTTCTTTGTCCCGAATCTTCCGGATATGAAACAGATTGATTTCATTAAGGCCATTTCAGTTTTGGCTGGTATGTTCGCCATCCCATCAGATACAGGTATACGGTTCATTACGATGGAGGAACTGCTTGGGAACAAAAGCAAATCGGTTGACTGGACAAAGAGGGTTGTAGCTTCATATCGGGATAACCGGCCGAAGGTGATGTCCTTCTCTTTGGATGGGTTTGCACAAGAGAATATTTACAAATGGAAGGATGATGATGAAGGTAAATATGACGGGACTATCCATGTGGATGACGAGACGCTAGAAGATGAATCGGAAGTGATAACCCTACCTTTTGCCGGTACGGAAAACAAGCGGAACCGTGCATATATACCGCTATATTCTTATGATGAGAATGGAGAATTGCAATATGATGACAATGTCACGCCACGTCTTTTGATGTTTACAGGTGAGTATAGTCTTGTAGCGAAATTTGATGGCCTTGACTGGGGAAGCATTATTGCAAAGAACTATATCGCTTATCAAGGTGTTGTACGGCAGCCGAAGGTTATTACTGAATTGATAATGATAAGTGAGTATGAACTGAGGGAACTTGACATGTCTGTCCCGGTATATCTATCCCAGTACGGGAAATATTATGCGATAATAACGATTAAGGCTGAGAAAAGCGGTATATGTGAATGTAAACTTTGTCAATTGGAGGATTAGTTATGGCAGAAACGCAACAGAAGATACTGGATATTAAGGTGAATTATAATGAAGCGATAAAGGCTATAGCCGAATATCAGACGAAGATAGATGAAGCAAGAGAAGCAGAAGCGAAATTGAAGAAGCAGCTTAAAGATGGAGAGATTACCAGACAGCAGTATAATGAGGAAATGGCTGCTTCAAAAGCTGCAATCGCAGACTACAATGATTCTATCCGTACTATTAATAAGACAGTACAGAACCAGTTGAAGATGGAGAAGGAGCAGGAAGGTAGTTTGAAGTCCCTTCGTGCAGAATTGGCTAATCTTATCAATGAATACGATTCGTTGTCGGAAACAGAAAAAAATTCGGAAGCGGGTTTGGCATTGAAGGACAGAATTAATGAAGTAACCGATGCGTTGAAAGAAGGAGAAGAAGAAACACAGCGTTACAATAGGAGTGTTGGAAGCTACAAAGAAGCTATTATGGAGGCTATGAATTCCAATATACCTTTTGTACAGCAGATAAACCAGATAATTACTTCTGCGAAAGGACTGAAGGAATACATGAGCGGAGTTAAGAGTGAGTTTACCGATGTGGCCAAATCTACTTCTGGATGTACAAAGGCATTGAAACTGTTTAAGGTTGCCATCGTCTCTACTGGTATAGGAGCCTTACTTGTTGCACTAGGCTCACTGGTGGCATACTTTACAAAAACCCAGAAGGGTGTTGAACTGGCAAACAAGATTATGGCTTCTTTGGGCGCTACAATTGACGTGCTGATAGACCGTGCTGCAAAGCTGGGTAGTGCGTTGGTGAATCTGTTCTCCGGTAACTTCAAGCAGGCTGGAGAAGATGCAAAAGCTGTTTTTTCCGGAGTCGGTAAGGAGATAGTCGAAGAAACGAAATTGGCTTGGGAGCTTGCTGATGTATTGAATGAAATTGACAAGCGTGAAGTTATGCTTTCCATGTCACGTGCGGCCAACCGTGCGGAGATTGAGAAGCTCAAGAAGGCTGCTGATGACCAGACGTTATCAACCAAGGAACGTATCAAGGCAGCGGAGAAAGCAGCCGAAATCGAAAAGAAGGATTTGGAACTTCAGACTGAACTCGCAGAAGCTAGATTGGCCAATACATTAGGGTTTACGGAGATGAATGGTGAAGTACGTAAGCTGATGGAACAGATTAAGGCAGGCGATGTGACGGCCGATGAAGTTATTGGTAAACTTGGTCTTTCGGAAAGTACGATAGAAGACCTTAGGGAGTTCAGGGATCAGTTCAATGAACTTCAAGGTCTGATGGAAGAAAGCTACGGAAGGCAGACTGAACAGCAGAACACTTTGAACTCAATCCGTCAGGAAGGTGCGGATAAGGCAAAGGAAGCGAAGCAGAAAGAGCTGGAGGCAGTAAGGGCTGCCGAGGATGCCATGCTTGCATTGGTGAAGGATAAGAGGGAACAGGCACGGAAGGAAATTGAACTGAACTACTCACGGCAGATTGAAGACCTTCGGATTTCATTGAAGGAGGAAGAGAATCTGACAGCAAAGGCACGGCAGGCTATCAATACACAGATAAATGCTCTGGAAGAGCAGAAGAATCTGGAACTGCAAAAGCTGTCCGATGAGGAGTTGAAAAAAGAAATTGAAAATCGGACAAAACTCATATCCCTGCAACTTGAATCGGTAAAGGCAGGAAGTGAACAGGAATATCAGTTGAAGCTTCAGCAGCTGCAGATACAAAGGGATGCAGAGTTGACCGACAAGGAACTGACCGAGCAGATGAAGCTGGCTATTACCGATAAGTACAACAAACAGATGGATGATTTGGTCCTGCAACGTGAGAAGGACATATCGGAAAGACAATCGGAAGCTATTCGTGTAAGGATGGAAAATGAACTCATGCAGCTGCAGCAGTCAGGCGCTTCCGAATTGGAAGTGCTCCGTATGGAAGAGCAGCAGAAACTTGAATTGTTGGAGAGCATGAGACAGATGGACGGTGAGAGTGAGCAGGATTTCCTGAACCGTAAGTTGTTGGCCAGACAAGACTATCTTGACAAGAAGAAGGAGCTTGCTGATGCAGAGGTGGAGATTGAAGATGCGAAGATGAATGCGATGGCAGCAGTGATGGGAGGAATGGCCGAATTATTGGAACAGGCTGGAGAGAACAACCGGTCTGCACTGGTATTGGCTAAGACACTTGCTATAGCAGAGGTGGCCATCAGCCAAGGTGTAGCTATCGCCAATGCTGTGAAAGCTGCTTCAAAGGGGAGTGTTACAGTTTGGGATTTGGTCGCTAATATTGCAACTGCTATCACTACTGTAATTTCTACAATCGCTTCTGCAACGAAGTCGATAAAAAGTGCTAAATTTGCTTCGGGTGGTTTAGTCACCGGTCCAGGTACGGGTACCAGCGACAGTATTCCTGCACAGCTCTCAAACGGGGAGTCGGTGATTACGGCCAGAGCCACCTCTATGTTCGCACCGATACTCTCATCCTTCAATCAGATGGGTGGGGGTGTACCGATTAATGTTACTGCTTCTGGTAACCAGTCTATAGGAGAGGATATGTTGGCACGAGCTGTCGCAAAGGGTATGCTTATGGCTCCTACTCCTCAGATTTCCGTGGAAGAGTTTACCAGTGTGGCAAACAGAGTCAAGTATCTAGAATCGAATGGGAGTTTATGAGAACGTATGAATTTGTTATGACGCACAAGGGTGTGCTGGAACAGATGACAAACCTATCCATAAAGCCTGGTGATGTAAAGTATCTGGAACTTTACCAGGAGTACATGAGGCTGGATAAGGAAGGGCATAAAAAGACATATATCATCCAGTACCTTTCGGATGAGTACAATGTCGATGAAAGGACAATCTACAGAGTGGTAAACAGATTCTCGCAGGAAGTAGAGATATGATTTTAGGGTGGGCACCAGCTCACCCTATTTTTTTGCTGACAAGGCGTGTCAGCGCTATTCCTTTCAAAAATTCTTATAGCCATATTGCGTTCACTACCTTTGTTTCAAACGATTAAGAGATATGGCGAAATTATTCATCAATAAAGACATAGTAGCGGATGCCGATAAGATGGAAAACTGGTATCTGACTGGTGTTGACGGTATGTCATTCTCAGACGTGCAGGATTTCCTTGGTTGGGTTGCTCCAGATGACAATCATATCGATATAGAGCTGCATTCATGTGGTGGTGATGTAGCGGAGGGATATGCAATTTATGATGCATTGCGTGCTACAGGTAAAGAAATATCTGCAACTGTGGTCGGAAGATGTGCGTCAATGGCAACAGTTATTCTTCTGGCTGCTCCTATTGAACGAAGAAAGATGTACCCTCATGCAAAGATTCTCATTCACTCTCCTTATTGTTCTGGTATAGACGGCTCTATCGATATTGCAGCTTTAGAATCTCTGAAAGCAGGATTAGAGGCTGAACGTGAGAAAATGCTCTCTTTATATGTAGAACGTTGTGGGGTTGACAGAAGACTGTTGGAAGAGCAGATGGCAAAAGAGACATGGTTCGGTGGAGAGGTTGCAAAACAATTGGGATTTGTCAGTGAGGTTATTATGCCGAAGTCAGCTAAAGTAGTATCTAACAATAAATTTATGGGAAGAAAAGAAAATGAAGTTACGGTAAGCAAGTCATTACTTGACCGTATGCTGGCCAAGTTAGGCTATGCAAAAATCGAAGATGTTCCTGCGGTAGCGTTGGAGCTTACAACAGCAGGTGGTGACACATTGACAGTGGAGCGTGAAGAAGGTGAACCGCAAGTCGGTGACAAGGCTAGTCCGGATGGAGAACATGTAATGCCTGACGGAAAGACCATTGTGGTTACTGATGGAGTAATTACTGAAATCCGTGAGGCGGAAGAAGGTAATGAAGAGACAGCGGCTTTGGAAGCCCGTATCGCTGAACTGGAACAGCAGGTTTCGGACTTGACTGCAAAGGCAAAGACTGACGATGAAATCAAAATCCTGGCAGCTGTAGAAAAGGCAGGTGGTATCGAAAAGTTGACAAAGGCAGCGGCTAGCAAGTACACTCCTGCTGGGCGTACCACTGTTATTGGTGGTAAAACGGAAGTAAAGCATGAAAGCAAGATTGACAAGAAACTTGCTGATATTAGAGAAAAAAACAAACAGAAATTTAATAAGTAAGAGTTATGGCAAAAGACAGAATTACATGGGAGCAGCTTAAGAACCTTACACCTGGTAATGGAGCGATTCAGAGTCTTAAGGATTTGCTTATTGCGGAAAACTTCCTCGATGAGGAGCTTGAACGGTTCTTCACTCTTCGACAGAACGTTCATAACGGTGACAAGTTGGGTTGGGTAGGAGATATGGATGATGTCGGTTGGGCTGGTTCCGGTTGTAACCCTACGTACAAGGATGCCAACATCAATTTTGCAGAGAAGGAATGGAAAATCGGTGATTGGCAGATTCCGTTGAAATGGTGTTATGAAGATTTGCAGAATACCATTGCTGAGTACTGTCTGAAGACTGGTACAGACATCGCTGACCTGTCATCTACAGAGTATATGGATGATATCGTTTATCCGGCATTGGATTTGGCTGTGAAACACATGATGTGGCGATTCATCTGGTTCGGTGATACGGAAGCTCAGAATGCTACATCTTCCGGACAGATTACTGATGGAGTCGATGTGGAACTATTCAAGACTACAGACGGTTTCTGGAAACAGTTGTTCGCTGTATGTACAGCTAATGAAGCTCAGAAGACTGCTATTGCAGCTAATGAAGAAGCATCTACAGCATTGCAGTTCAGTAAGCTGAAAGAATCTGGAGTGGCTATCGGTATTTTTGATACGTTGCTGGAAAGTGCTGATTCCCGTATTGCTTCGATGGATGGATCTGGTATCTTCTGTACTAAATCTCTTGCTGATGCGCTTACTAAGGACTTGAAGCGTGAGTACAAAGAAATTCTTACCTGGGAACAGATATTCAAAGGTCTCGATGTCACTGAGTATAACGGTACATTTATTTATCGTGTTTCTATTTGGGATAGATTCATTCAGAAATATCAGAACAACGGTACAAAACTGAATCTTCCGCACCGTGCTGTATTCGGCTCAACGAAGCAGTTGTTTGTAGGTACACCGGCTAACAAGATTATTTCGGACTTGGACATCTGGTTCGAACGTAAGGATAGAGTAAACTATCTGTATTCTACGGGTAAATTGGGATGCCTTATCGGTGAAGACAATCTGTTCCAGTTGGCTTATTGATGAAAGGAGGTTTTTATGTCAGGAGTATGTGACAATGCTATCAAGAAGGACATTCTTGTAAATTGCGATGACCCTATCGTACCAGGGATGGAACAGGAAGGTGTAATCATGAACCGTAAGGATATTGATTTCTCTACCGTTGCATTCAACACGACACGTAAGAATGTAATAGAAACGCTTGCGTTGAAATCCGGTAAGAAAGCATATAAGGTAGTGGTTTCGGGAAGCACTCCGTTTACAGGGACTAATACAGCGCTTGCCACCGGAACTTATCGGAACACGTTTACCAATACGGTTAACATGGTGATTTTGGCTAACGATCCGGATGTGTGCGCTGATATCATTGACGGATTGGCAAACGGTGAATATGTGGTCATTCTTGAAAATAAGGCGAAGAATCTTCTTAAGGAAGAGAATCCTGGTGATTCGGCTTTCCAGGTGTACGGATATTACCAAGGTTTGAAAGCGGCAGAAATCAGCAACAACAAGTATTCCGAAGAAACAGAAGGTGGATGGTCAGTTTCATTGCAGGAAACCAAGGTTCCGAAGTCTGCTTTGTTCTATTTTAAGACTGACTATGATACAACAAAGACTGCTATCGAAACATTGACATCTGCAGCGGCATAGTATGGAAGTTATTGAAGTGGTTAATAGATTGAAGGAGTTGGGAAGCATTGCTTCCCTCTCTTCTTCTGACAAGGCAGAGATTGAAAACCTTTATGCCATTGTCCTTGACAAGAAGTTTATCCGTACATCGTGTAGCGACTGTTATCATGATGCGGTGATTGAAATGATTGTTTACCTTAACAAGAACGGAAAGATGAAAGAAAAATCTGATTATGGTTTGAAAAATGGAGTTGTCCTTCAGATGGAGTTCGGTAGTAGCGAAATGTATACGAATGCAAATCTGACTGATGAAATTGCAGAAAAGTATCTGGAAAGATATCCGGACAACATTAAATATTTCTCGAAAAAACCGGATGACTGGAAAGAAAGAATCAATAAGCGTAAAGAAGATAAGGATAAGGTTGTCATTGATGATGAACTTGTTTCACTCATGGTAGAATCCATGAAGGACGGAGTGACAAGTAAATCAATACAGGAAGAGTTCAAAGAGTATAAAATCTCCGGTAAAAAAATATCAAAGAAGGTTCTGATGGCTCATGTGAATAAGGCTCTGGAAGTCTTTGCTGATTCTTCGTCAGATGAAGATAACGAAATGAATGGTAAAGATGATTCTGGAGACGGTAACAAGGAAGAAGCCGACGGAGAAGAAAATAGTGATAAATGATATTTAAACCTCACGGATTATGAGAGTAAAGGAACTAAGAAAGAAGAGTAACGTAAGAATAGACACGAATTACCAGCAGCAACTGGGTATACAGTCTTATGGAGACGATAATCTGTACCCTCAGACTGTCCGGAACATCATCGCTGCTAGCTCTACGGGTTCTGAATGCGCTGACCGATTGACAGATTTTATTGAAGGTAACGGTTTCCGTGAGGTTGCTTTTTCTGAATATGTAGTTAACAGAAAAGGTGATACGGCAGATGATATACATGCACTTGTTTGCCGTGATGTAGCTGACTTCAACGGGTTAGCATTACATGTAAATTACAATATCTATGGACAAATCGTAGAGTTGCATCATATACCGTTCGAAAATTGCCGTCTTCTGGAGGAGGATGATAACGGATATGTTGCGAAGATAGCTGTCCATCCGGATTGGACCGGGAAAAAGACACGTAATGGCAAGGCTATTCTTGTAAAAAAGGGAAATATAGACTATATCGATGTGTTTAACCCACGGAAAGAAGTTGTTTTGGCTCAGATAGAGGCTGCCGGTGGTATCGAATACTACAAAGGACAGGTACTTTGGGTGTCAATGGCTGGGAAACAGACCTATCCTACCGGAAAATCTGACCGTGTGATTACCGAAATGAGTACGGATGAAGGGCTTTCAAATGTTAAGTATAGAAATGTGCGCAATAATTTCTTCCCAGGATCTATAGTTTTCACTAAGAATGGGTCGAACATCACTTTTGACGCCGATGGAAACGAAGTTAAGGGTGTAGATGATGATGAAGGATTTACTGATGCACTCATACAGCTACAGGGAGATACGAATTGCGGTAAAATCATGGAAGTAACACTCGAAAGCGATGAGGAGAAACCGGAAGTTGTACCGTTGCACTCTGCGAATTATGACAAGGAATTTACCGTTACTGATGCAAGCGTTGTGGAACGAATCTATTCCGCTTATGGCCAGGAGCCGTGGTATTGCATCCGTATCGGTAAAGTAGGTTTTTCCGGCGATATTCTGGAAGATGCCTTCGAATACTATAATTCTATAGTCAGCAAGCAGCAACGTCTTATAGAGCGTACATTTGACCGTATTTTCAGCTATTGGTATGAGGTCGCTAACCCGACAAATGATTTTTCCGTACAACCATTAAAGTATGTAAGAAATGCAGCAGTACCTGATAACAACGCAAGAGGTCTCATCTCTGAGTAGAGGGATGAGCATACATATCGAGGAATCCGATATCGAACAGTATATCCGGGAATCGGAAAGCATAGACATCAAGTCTGCACTTGGTGATTCATTTTTCCTAGAGGTAAAGGATAATCCGGAGAAATACAGTCTATTGATTGATGGTGGGGTATACGAAGACAAGAACGGACATAAGAAGTTGCTTACTGGACTGAAAACAGCACTAGCTTACTATACCTATGCACGGATTGTGAAGAACGGTGACAGAAATGTAACCAGGTTCGGACTCGTTCAAAAGGATAGTGAGTACAGTTCGCATACTGAGTTCAAGGAAAAGGTAATGGCTTACAATGATGCGTTTTCAATTGCTGATCGTTATCTGAAGGAATGTGTACTGTTTCTGGATGAGAATAATGATGAATATCCACTTTATCAAGGTAAAGGGAAAATCAAGTCAAATCGAGTTGTGTGTAGAATAATTGGGGAATGAGTGACACTATCGACATATTGAAGAAACTTGCCTTGCAGGTCCGTAATGCTACACAAGAAGGTGAGAATACGGCAGAACGTGTCGGTCGTGTTCTTGTTGGTATCCTTGAGAATCTTGGAGTTGCTGATTTGGATAAATTATCTGATATATTTATCCGGAAGGACATTCCTGACAGCACAAAACACCTTTTGTCGTTGTTCGGAGGCGCAATCTTCGGTGAGAAAGGATTTGCGGAAGGCTTATTGGGATTTGGAGCCAAAATAGACTCAAAAGGCTATGGGGAAATGCGCCGTCTGAAGGTGTGGGAGGAACTGGTTGTGCCTTTGCTGGTCTACAACCGTGTGGACGTTGTAATCGGTGACAAATGGCGTTCTCCCGGTGCCGGAATAATCGAGACGGTAACTCCAGATACGGATGAAGAAGGTAACACATTATCTACCGGAACAGCGACATTGAAACTGGAGGACGGAGAGATAGGTGCAATAGCCGTGGACGACATGGCTATGGGTATCTGGCACTTCGGGAATGGGAGTGACGCTACAGAAGATTCTGATGACAGCAAAGGGAACTTTACCTTTGCAGGGTTCACAACTGCATACTGGCGTATTATAGAAGTTACCGGAGATGATAACAAGACGTTTCGATATGCCTTAAGACCCGGATATACGACGCATCCTCAGCCGCAGATGACATTCTCCTGTCGTGGTAACTTTACCAATGAGGACCGGCAGAAATCCGTGTATGAGACACGGACATATACCCGTATGTTACACCATCAGAACGAGTGGGAGATTACAGCGTCCAATATAGCCATGCAGTACGGAGATTTGAGTAATCTGAACGTGTTCGGAATGAACATGGAAGGTTACTCCATGTACCTTAACTCTGTGTATTTTACGGGGACAATCACCCAGATGAAGCCGGACGGTACACCAATCCGCACGGCAAACGACCGGGGAGCATGGCCGCCATCCGATAATCATGCGGACTATTTTGACCGGTTTTCGTATGATGGTTGCATCTGGCTGTGTGTGAACGAATCTGGTACAACAAAAGCCCCTGGGAAAAATAATCCGGATTGGCTGCTACAGGTTGATAAGGGAGCAGATGGTGAGGACGGTACTAGTGTGAAGATTCTAGGCTCATTTACAAGCACTGATCAGTTGCCTACCTCCGGCAATGACCCGGGTGACGGGTATCTGATTGACGGTGACCTGTGGGTATGGGACGGCTCGAAGTTTAACAACGTAGGTAAAATTCAAGGGCCTGCCGGTGAGTCTGTCAAGCCACAAGGTAATTGGTATACCGGCCTGCATGTGCAGAACCTGGGAGTTGTCCGCATGTGGCACTCGACATACATGTGCAATGTGTCGGACGGAACCGACAATCCGCCGGCATGGTGCTGGACAGACAAAGATGGTAACCGTTTTACTTTTAACGATGGAGGCTATGCGCTTACAGGTGAACTGAATACTGCCGAATACCTCACAATAGCAACCGATGGCGCTGATGCGAAGAGTATCATCAACGTCGATGTGGAATATGCCATCAGCACAAGCAACACCACCGCACCGACATCCGGATGGCAGACAACGGCCCCGACATGGGAGAACGGGAAATACATCTGGTCACGTACAGCTACTTACTACAGTGATGACACGGTGACCTATACGGATTCTGCATGTATCTCCGGTGGAAAGGGTATAAAGAAGATTACAGAATGGTATTACCGCTCATCTTCAGCCACGGAACTCATCGGCGGTGAATGGACGACTGAATATCCCGGATGGGTGAATGGCACCTATATCTGGACAAAGAGTATAATCGAGTACACGGACGGTACGGCGGAGGTGTCTAATTCCCTGAATGCAACCGGTTCGCAGGGTGAAGGCTATACGAACATGGGGCACTGGCATACCGATATGCTGGTACCGAAACTGGGTGTTGTCAGCATGGGCGGTAGTTCATGGACGGCAAAGGTCGCTACCCGTAACCCTCCGCTTTGGTGCTGGACGGATAAGGACGGCAACCGGTTTACCTTATCTGAAGGGTGTTATGCGCTTACAGGCGAACAGAACACGTCTGAATATGACCTGTTGGCACATAAAGGTGAAGACGGTAAGGATGGAACAGACGGTACTGACGGTAAAGACGGAGAGAAAGGCGAAAAAGGTAAGGATGCGGTACAATACGAATATGTCTTCAAACGTACCACAACCTACAGCCAGCCGTCAACTCCCGGTACATCGCAGACTGACGGATATGTACCTTCCGGATGGACAGGTGAGTCACAGGGAATATCGGCTACCTATCCCTATGAATGGCGAAGCCAGCGTACAAAGAGCAGTGAAGGTATCTGGAGCAGCTTTTCTACCCCGAAATTGTGGGCTAAATGGGGCGAACAGGGATTGCAGGGGTGTATTATCCGTACATCCGAATGGAAATCAGGTACTGAATACCGGAATGACAGCTCGTTGACGGGGAATACAACGATGCTGAGATACATCGATGTGGCATTTGTTCGTAATAACAGCACAGAGACCGGATGGGAGGCTTACCAGTGTAACATTACGCATGTTTCCTCTACCAGCCTTGACTATACGAATACATCGTACTGGACCAAGGTTTCGCAGAACGTTACCGGAATATTAGCATCGTTCATTATTGCAAAGAATGCGAAGATTACCTTCTTGCAAGGTAACCAGCTTTTAATACAAGAAGATGACGGAACCATTACAGCTGGAGCTTCTGGCAGTAACTCTGGGGATGCTATTAGATTTTGGGCCGGTTCGCAAAATCCAGATGATGCACCTTATAGAGTGAACAAAAAAGGTAAATTGTTTGCATCGGGTGCAGAAATAGAAGGAACAGTCACTGCAAAAAAACTTATCACAAAGTTTGAGGAGATTTCATTGCCGTACATTTGGTATGGATCATCTTCTCCTAGCAATATATCTGTTAGAGGTAGAAACGAAAATCTAAGTAATGTGATAACGCTTAGCTCTCCAGCGTCTTACAATGGCGTTACTATACAGATATTCAGCGTGATGGAGAGCCGGAACGATGCGCCAGTATACGTATCTTCTGTGTCTCCTATGTTAAAATATGGGTTGAACGAATATTTATATTACAAATTACCAACGGACAAGATAACTAAAATTACGTCTGTATTATACCCAGGTGGTACTTACAGATGGGTTATCCAAGATCCATTGGCAGAAAACTTTATAAATCAAATATGATATTACAAGCAGGCAACGGGTGCTATCTTACCGAGGCGTTTGAGGTGCCCATTTCAGAAAGGAGATTTGTAAAATCGATAGAGGTAGCCGACATGCAGGAAGCCGCATTGTGGAAGGAAGTTACGGAGGCTGAGAAAGACTACATGATAGAGCAGGGTAAACTGTTCTGTCCGGACAGCCTTAGTTACGAATATCTGGAGAATTTGAGTAGTCTGCTCGGGATTGTCTCGCAGAAGATTAACGGTTTGTCTCTGACGAACGAGCAGGCATTGGAGATGAAGCGTTTCTACCCGCAGTGGGAGGACGTTTTAGGAATTGAAGCTGATTGTGGCTTCAAGTTCAATTACAACGATGTTTTGTTGGAGGTTGTGACACCACATACGCTTTCAAACGACAACCTTCCGACACAGCGTCCGATGATTCTGTCTGTATCTCCTGATACGGACGAATCCAGCGAAGTGATATACTTCCGTCCGGTGATTCCGGAAACCGTAGAATCGACCATCGTTGGGCCGATTTATGAGAATAATGAAGAAAATGTTAACGATTAAAATTTACGATTATGGCAGATAAACCATTAAATGAAGTGACAAAGGTTACTAACCTTAACAATGTGAAAACATTCCTCGCAGTGATGAATGACAACACCATTCAGCAGATGTCCAAAGAGGACCTTGCATCAGTTGTGGGAGGACTTTTAAAATCAAATATGCTATATCCGTTTATGTATAGGGGTATTATCGAATTGTCGGATAGGAATGACCTTTCTCCTCTTGATACAATAATCCAAATGGGTACTTATGGTATAAAGCCTTCCAGTGGTTCATGGTTTTCGTTAATAGTTTACACTTCGTTTGGTGGCACTGGTAGTGATATTCAAATTATTACAAAAGATAATATTTTTCAAGCAAGAATTAGAACAAAGAATGACCCTTATTATGAATGGACCGATTGGATGAAACTTAATAATTAGGAGGCTAATAGCCTCCTAAACAAATCTATTTTATGTCTACTTTTTGTAAATCAATATCTAAATTATCCACCATACACCCGGTGAAATCGATATTTGCAGAGTCAAGAAGCAATAGCCTTACACGAAATGTCGTTGTTGATTGAGATA
>ULTX01014497.1_pt1 | contig 22850 bp, 14 predicted proteins | sample 1958041 | NCBI WGS metagenome assembly ULTX01 (sample SAMEA4835747, study PRJEB28245) | human gut metagenome | biome: gut microbiome; material: fecal sample | place: Denmark | collected 2008
CCGGCATGGCTCGGATGATGTAGTCTTGTAAGGTATTGACGAGGACAGCTGATGCCATTTCTATCCCCTCCTGTGAGCGCACTGTAGCCTATTGTAGCACAAAAAAAGTGAAATAAAAGTCTTGACTTTTTCACGCATTCCGCTACCGGGCAGTACGGCGGATGAAACGAAGCACCGGGGTTTACCCGAATGCGTTACGAAATGATACGCTAGAGGCGTGGGAAAAACACGGGAACTTACTAATCGCAAGCAATGCATCTGTAAAACATATGCACGAAAGCCCCCATTTCTGTTACCACGGAAGTGGGAGCTTTCTGCTTGTTGAGGCTCTGCCCCAATCCCCGCAGGATACAATTCTGTATTCTGAAAGCGCTGCAAAAATGCAGCGGCTACGCGATTTTTCAAATCGCTTATGGACGCTTAACGTCCATCTTTTTCGGGTTCTCTCTCTGTGGAAAGTGCGTCCTCGCCCAGAATCCGATCCACATTTGCCTTGGCAGTTTGCAGAGAACGCATCTCGTCTCTGGCCTTTTGATAATCCGTATACATAGCTTTTTTCTCGGACAAAAGCTGAGCATATTCCGCCTGCAGGCTCTTGACGGTGGGCAGCTTTTTCAGCTTCTGCTCGTCAAAGAATTGTTTTGCCGCCTTGTGCAGAATGATTTCGGATTCATGTTCAGAAAGGAACTTTTTAGAATAGCCCGCATTCCGATAGGCCACATAAACATCACGGGTCTTTGCGTAGTTGATGATGTGCTGCTGCATGATTTTGATTTCTGCCATCCGCTGCTCTTTGGCTTTTATGTCTGTGGAGAGCGTCCGATATTGAGAAGTGGCAGCTGCTGCCTTTTCCTCCAGAACGCCACGATCCAACAGGCCGTTTTCTTCCAGATAGATCAGCGTTTGGGAAAGCTGCTTCAGATTGAAGTTCTTTGCCCACCGTGCATAACCGGCACCCTTACCCTCCTGAAGTTTAGCCTGAATATCAATCAGCAGACTGCCGCTGGGTTTGGCGGAGGCTTCCATGACCCGCTTCTTTTTCGGCGTATGGCTCCTGACCCCGGAGATAATCGCGCGGAGCGCATCCGGGGTGCAGTTCTCGCCCAGAGTGTCCATGCGGATAAAACGCTTCTGATCCACTCCCAACAGCGAAGGGACTTTGCTGCCTTTGATCTGATACCCAGATTGACGCAGCAGTTCCAGCAGATCCTCGAAGCTCTGGGGCTTTTGTGCCAGAGCTTCGTCAATGGCATAACAAATCCGTTCCCGGTGGGAGGGCTTCTTCTGGTTGCCCAACCACTTGTCGTAGGTCTGGCCTTTGCCTTTTGGGTCTGTTACAATGGAGTATCCGTTCTCAATACAGATGGTATCGTTCAGGCGGCGTACCGCTCTGGTGCTGCCCCAGAAATTGCGGAATTTGCGCTGTTCGTCAAGAGCCGTGGAGTTCCAGATGATGTGATTATGGACGTGTGCCTTGTCGATGTGCGTACAGACAATGTAGGCATGATTACCCTTTGTGAAGCGCTGCGCCAACTCGCAGCCCAGACGATTTGCTTCCTCCGGCGTGATCTCGCCGGGACGGAAGGATTGCCGCAGGTGGTAGGCAATCACATCATCCGCGTCTCGTACCCGGCCAGTATTTCGGATGTACTGCTGCTTGGAAAAGAGAAATTCACTGTCGGCAACCCGGCTGTCACATTGCCAGCTGGTAATCAGCCGTCCATCATCGGTCTTCTCTGGATTTTCCACATAATCAATGATTGCGGCGATTGCGGTTCCGGCAGTACGCCCCTTGCCAACGTGCAAGGGCATGAGCCGTGTAGTTGCCATGAGTTACCCCCTTATAAGAAAAGCCCCGGTGCCATGACGACACCGGAGCTGGAATCAGATGGATTTGAAGAAATGCGAGATGCCTTGTAGTGCGCTGAGAATCCACACTGCGAACATCGGCAGCCCCATCGGGCTGACAAGAAATGCGATGGTCAAAAGAATGATTCCGTTCTTTGGAGAGTATGTGACCAGAACCATTACTCCGAGGAGCGCAACAATGCCGCTGACAATTCGGAACAGAATTGCCGAACAGGAGATAATCCCCGCGCAGGCAAGTGTGAACAGGTCAATGGTCAGAACGATTGGAGCGGTCAGTAATTTGAATATCCATTTCATAGGGCGTACCTCCTTTTCGCTTTCATTATATGGACAGAGTAAGCACAACGCAAGGATACGGCAAGAGATTACAGCTTGGACAGTTTGTCCAGAATTTGTTGGGCCGCCCCCCACAAGCGTTCCTGATTCTGGTGAATGTCCTCAAGGTCGGCATCGTAGATTCTTCCACTTTCGTGGACACGCCGGGTAAGCTGATTCAGGTTGTTGCTGGAATACCGAAGCAGGGACACAAGCTCTTTCAGCTCTGGAAGCTCAAGCCTGACAACATACCCATCAATGGCCATTTTTCGCATGAAAGCCGAGAAATTAGAGGTTCCCAACTGTCGCATTTTTTCTTGAACCACCCGCATCTCGTCAGGTGAAAACCGAACGGCTTTTATAATCTCTTTCTCAATCACATTCACCGCTCCTGCCCATGGAAATTCGCCGAAATTTTCGGCGAATTTTTTGTGGGTTGCTTTTGTAGCTTGTCCAGTACGGAGGGCTTGACAGTTTTCTCCTGCTGTCGGCAAAGCTCTTTGCGAAAAGCGCTTACAAATAAATCCGTCAATCCCGGGTGACTGTTCACGATAAGATAGACGTTCCGGTCTCCGCCCCAGGCATCGGGATTTTTCTGGATGGGGATCGATTTCGCCCAATCCTTATTGCTGGGAGAAATCCGTCCGTCATGATCTTTTTGCTGAACGGTGTTGGCGAGGATGTACATGGTTCGCTCCGTTCCAAAGGCTCTCACAACTTCTGCAACCGCAGCCTTTCCGTCCAGACTGTAGCCACTGTAATGGTCACGGATGGCATCTTCAATAGCTTGTTTGCAGGCCATATTCGCTTCATTGGAAGCCCGGTACTGTCCCAGCTCCCCATGCTCATGTGCATAGGTTCCGGATTGCGTATACACCGGCATTTCTCTGAGCACGCGTCGCCGTTCTTCCAGAATCGCATCCGCTCTGTTTTCCATGCAGTCCCAGACGGTATCCATATGGTCTGTTTCCAACTTTTCAAAATCCCTGAAAACGTCTGCCAGAGGGCTGGGGGATTCCATCAGAGCGTTGATCTGTGCGTCCGAAAGATTGTGATATTCCAGCGACAGCAGAATATCCTCCCGAATGGTGTACTCATAAGCGTGATTCAGAATTTCCTCCGGAGGCTGATCTTTCAGCCAGTCCCGAAAGGTTTCCTGCTCGGCAAACATTTTCTGATACAGGGCCGTGTTGTGTTCTTCGTTGGTCATTATCGTACCTCCTCATGGTGTTTCCTCTGCTTTCGGCTGCTTTCCTGGCTGGGGGGCGTTCTTAGTCTGCTCAGTACCGAGGGACGGCTGGATTTGGGGATGACCTGTTCCGGCTCAGATTGGCCTCTGGCATCCAGATTCAGTTCCGCATCCAGAAAAATCAGCCGGGCAGTCTTATCCCGTAGCTCCTGTTCGTAAGGCCAGGGTTTTTCAAGTTCTGCCTTTGCGGCCTCCTGCTGGTGATAGGTTTCCTCCAGGTGCGTTTGCAGAGATTGCATCCGCTGGGGCATCTGCGCCAGTGCATTATCCAGCCGAATCAAATTACCCTTGGGGTCGCTGCCCAGCTCTGCCTGATAGCGGAGCTTTCCCTGCATGGTCAGAACAAACTTCTTTCCGAAATTCTCCAGGGTGACAGACATGGCAAAGCCCCGATAGGTGCCGATTTCCACCGGGTCCAGACCGGTGGTCTGTTTGGCGGCTTCCATCAGGGCTGCACCGGCATTTTCCCGCTCCAAAAGGTTATCTGTGAGAACCGTCATTCCGGCGAAACCGCCGTCGGGGTGGGGGTGTGCAGAGAGCGTCTGCATATCCGCTTTCAGGGATTCCATCTGTTCCTTCATTTTGGCGATTTCAGCAGGGAAGGAGCGGATCAGACTGTCCTCTAACCGGAACTGCTTGGTCTTGTAGTCGGCCTTCATAATTTTCAGCCGTGCCACATCCACATCCAGGTCCATGCGTTCCTTGATCCGGGGATCACCGGCGCACAGGGCCTTGATTTCCGCAAAGGACAGGGCAACCTCATCTACATCCTCACAGGAACGGACTGGATTCTTGCTGGACATGATCTGGGAGATAAACTTCTGTTTGTTTTCCACCGTCTGCCAGAGGTAGGCATCAAAGGTCCCTTCCGTCACATAGCGAAACACATGAACTTTTTCGTTCTGATTTCCCTGACGCTCAATGCGGCCTTTTCGCTGTGCCAAATCACCGGGACGCCAGGGGCAATCCAAATCGTGGATCGCCACAAGCCGGTCCTGCACGTTGGTGCCGGCACCCATTTTTGCGATGCTGCCCAGCAGAACACGAATCTGACCGGAGCGAACCTTTCCGAACAGCTCTTTCTTTTTGGCTTCGGAATTGGCATCGTGGATAAATGCGATCTGCTCCGGGGGAACCCCCTGGGCAATCAGCTTGGAACGAATATCCGCATAGACAGTAAAAGGCTTCGCAATGCCGCTATGGGGATCAAGTGCCGTGGCTTTGGCTTTCACCGCAGCCTGGGGTGTGGAAACATCACAGAACACCAACTGGGTCAGCTTGTCTGCCTCGCCACCTTGCCACATTTGCAGAATGTTTCCCACGCAAAGATTGACCTTGCTTTCAGGATCGTCCGGGAAAGCCGGATTGATGATCCGCTGGTCAAGCCCCAGTTTCCGTCCGTCGCTGGTTATCTTCAGCATATTGTCAACATCCGGGGAAACGGAACCGCTGTGGATCAGTGCTGCTCGCTCAGAAAGCTCCTGAACAAGTTTTTGCTGAACCTCGCTGGGTTTGGCTGCAACGTTGTGATATTCCACCTCCGGCACAGGAAGGTGCAGCTGATCCGCAGTCTTAATATCCGCAACCTCCCGGAAAATGTTCATCAGCTCCGGCAGATTAAAGAAGCGGCTGAACCGTGTCCGGGGGCGGTAACCCTTTCCCTCCGGTGCCAATTCCAAGGCAGTAACGGTTTCTCCAAACCGGGAGGCCCAACAGTCGAAGTGAACCATGCCCATTTTCTGCAAACGGTCATACTGTAAGTACCGCTGCATGGTATACAGCTCCGTCATGGAGTTGGATACCGGCGTACCCGTAGCGAAAATCACGCCCCGGCCTCCGGTAAGTTCATCCATGTAGCGGCACTTGGCGAACATATCGCTGGACTTCTGGGCATCCGAGGTGGAAAGACCAGCCACATTCTGCATTTTCGTATAGAGAAACAAATTCTTGTAGGAATGTGCCTCGTCCACAAACAGCCTGTCAACGCCCAGCTCCTCGAAAGTCACGACATCGTCTTTTTTATCATTTGCCTGAAGCTTTTCAAGCCGGGCTTCCAGGCTGCGCTTGGCTCTCTCCAACTGCTTGATGGAGAACCGTTCTGCGTTGTTTGACCGGAGTTCTGATATGCCCAAAGTGATTTCCTCAATCTGATCTTCCAGCAGCGCCTCCTGCCGTTCCTGGCTGATGGGGATTTTCTCAAATTGGGAGTGGCCGATAATCACCGCATCATAATCTCCGGTGGCGATTCGAGCGCAAAACTTCTTCCGGTTTCTGGTTTCAAAGTCTTTCTGCTTTGTGACCAGAATGTTGGCAGAGGGGTAGAGCCGCAAAAACTCCGAGGCCCACTGTTCTGTCAGGTGATTGGGAACAACAAACAGGGATTTCCGGCAAAGCCCCAGCCGTTTGGCCTCCATGGCAGCCCCCACCATTTCAAAGGTCTTGCCTGCACCCACTTCGTGTGCCAGCAGCGTATTCCCGCCGTAAAGCACATGAGCGATGGCATTCCGCTGATGCTCCCGCAGGGAAATTTCCGGGTTCATGCCTGCAAAGACAATGTGGCTGCCGTCATATTCCCGTGGCCGGATGCTGTTCATTTCCCGGTTGTACTGCCCCACTAAGGTCTGCCGCCGGGTGGGGTCAGCCCAAATCCAGTCCTTGAAAGCATCCCGGATAAGCTGCTGTTTCTGTTGGGCAAGGGTGGTTTGTTTTCCATTTAATACCCGCTTCGGCTTGCCGTTCTCGTCCGTTACCGTGTCGTACACCCGTACATCCCGGAGGTTCAGGGAATCCTCCAGAATTTCATAGGCGCTGACATAATCCGTTCCATAGGTATTCCATGCCGCAACATCATTTATGCCGACACTGCTCTTGCCTGCGATGTTCCAGACTGCGGTATAGGGAGAATACTCCACATGAATGTAACGCTGGAGGTAGGCAGACGTGTCCAGCAGCTCGTACATAAACTGCTGGATATAGGATTTATCGATCCATGTTGCACCCAGCCGCACCTCAATTTCCGAGGCTTCCAGGTCTTTGGGCTGGGCGGCCCGGAGGGCTTCCACATTGCTCTGATACATGGGGTTTTCCGCGGCGGCATCTTCCGCTTCTTTCAGCTTTTGCCGCACGTTGCCGGACAGGTATTCATCTGCTGTGACCCATCCTGCGTCATCTTCCAGTGCGCCCCGCTTGGGATCATGGAAAATAACACCTTGCAGGTCGGCGGTCAGCTCGTCTATGGACTTTCCGGACAGGCTGGACATGTATCCCAGGTCTACACAGGCACGTTCCCCAATGGAGATTGTCAGAGCTTCCACGGCGGTGTCCACAGAGGCAACGACCTTGTGGGGCTGAATGGTGCGTTTGGAAAACATATCCGCTTTGCGTTGAAAGTTTCCGTCGTCGTCCAGAATTTCCAGGGCACACAGGAGGTAGTAGGCAGAATCATCCGAGAAGGCCAGTCGGTTTCCACGGTTGTTGAGAATGCCGTACTTTTCCGTGAAACTGTCGTAGAGAGTATTCAGCTCTGTCTGTTTCTGCTGGATGGCGCTGTCCGGGGTATATTCGTCCATCTGCAGATCAATGAGCTGCCGAACATAGTCTTTCAGACCAATCATGCCCTTGACCCGCTCCCTGGCGGTATTGTTCAACTGGGGACGTACCATGACGCTGTTTTCCCGGAAATAGACCTCCCCATCTATCAGGGCATAGGAGAAATTCTTCACATCCGGGTCGGCGGGGATCGTGTCCCGGATTTCTTCACCTTCCCCCAGATCGGGCAGCTCCGCCTCCTGATAGGTGCCATGGATGTGCTGTACCGCCTCATGGAGCTGGTCTGCAAGGGAAATATCCTCCAACGGCTCCACGGTATAATCCATGCCGTGCGCAGTGCTTTCGGAACTGTTTCTGCCCATGACCATTTCCGGGTGGTCCAGGAAATAGCTGTTGATGGCGTACCCATCTTCCGTTTGCCCCAGATGCACCCAGTCCGGTTCTATATCTATTGCCCGGTCACGTTTTTGCAGGAACAGAATATCCGACACTACTTCCGTACCGGCATTGGCCTTAAAAGCAGTATTGGGAAGTCGGATAGCGCCCAGAAGGTCAGCCCTCTGGGCGAGGTATCTGCGGACGCTGGGATTCTGGGCATCCATGGTATAGCGGCTGGTCACAAAGGCGACTACGCCACCGGGGCGCACCTGGTCCAGCGCCTTGGCGAAGAAATAATTGTGGATATTGAAGCCCAGCTTGTTATAGGCGGGGTCATTGACCTTGTACTGGCCAAAAGGCACATTGCCTACCGCAAGGTCAAAAAAGTCTCTGCGATTTGTGGTTTCAAATCCGGCGATGGTAATATTGGCTTTGGGATAGAGCTGTTGGGCGATCCGCCCGGTGATGGAATCCAGTTCCACACCGTACAGGCGGCTGCCCTGCATTTGTTCCGGGAGCATTCCGAAGAAGTTGCCGGCACCCATGGACGGCTCCAGAATGTTGCCAGTCCGGAATCCCATATTCTCGGCAGCTTCATAGATGGCGCGGATAACCGTGGGAGTGGTGTAATGGGCGTTCAGCGTGGACGCACGGGCTGCGGTATATTCCTCCGGCGTCAGCAGCTCACGCAGCTCTTGAAACTCCGCTGCCCAATTCTGTTTGCTTTCATCGAAAGCATCCGGAAGACCGCCCCAGCCTACATAGCGGGATAGGATTTGCTGCTGTTCGGGGCTTGCCTGCAAGCCTTCCGCTTCCAAATGCTTTAACAGCTGAATGGCATTGAGATTTGCCTGGAATTTTGCCTTTGCGCCGCCAACGCCCAGATTATCGTCTGTGATGTGGAAATTCTGGGCATTCCGACGGCTTGCCGCCCTGAAGTCGGCATAAGCGGCCTGCTCCGCAGCGGCGGCGCTGGGAAAGTCTTGCCACTCGCTGTTAATGGGAATAGATACCGCAGGACGGTGTGTGGGAGGCTCGTCGATCTCGGCCTGAGAGATGGCATCATCAAAATCAGACACAAACTCGCCCATTTCCGAAAGAGCGGCTCGGCCTTCATGCTCCAGAATCAGCGCTTCTTCCTCGTTCATGGCGAGAGGTTCAGGTTCGGCGGGTTCCGCAGCGGGCGGGTCATGCTCCGGTTCCGGAATGTGAAGCGTCTGGATTTCTATGTCGTAGGGCAAATGCGTTTTCTCGGCAGGATAGAACGCCACGGGTTTGGTGATGGGCTGCTCTTGTCCCGATACTTCCGTAGCAAACAGATGGGCGTTGCGCTCGTCCCGGCGCAGCAGCGCGGGAAGCCGTTCCTTGCTTTCTACACGAAAGATGGGATATGTCTGCGACGGGTCGCGGAGATGCACGTCAAAAAGCCCGACTTCGGTAATCTCAAAGGGCTTGTTGTCCAGATAGACGGTATCGTCCACCGAATAGGAGAGATTGCCTTTCTGCGTTGAGGTCGCAGATTCAACCGTTTCAGGTGCTTCCTCCGTCGCTTCCTCGCCCCTGTGCCAACGGTATTGCTCTATATCTTCATCTGAAACATGCGTAAGGTCACTGAAATCAAGAATTTCCAACTCGTTGGCAATAAGGTCTTGCAGGGAACTGTACTGCCGGGTCTCCAGATGTTCACCGTTCAGATACCGCTCCAACCGTAAATTCACAAGGTCAATATTCACCTGAATGGGAATTTCATCATCGGTGATGGTGGTGTAAGCAATACCGATTTTCGCTGGGTCGCTGAAATCCGCTTCGGAGCCGTATTCACTTTGGCAGAAGTCAGAAATAAGCCCCTTTGCCTGTTCCATAAGCGCCTGCTCCTGCAGCTTCAGCCGGTATTCTTCCGCCTGCCATTCGCTTGTAAATTCCTCAGTAACACCACCGGCGTCAACGTAGTAGCCGTCAGTCTTATCGTCCCATATGGCATACCGGGTATAGAAACCATGGTCAAGACTTACCACATGGAAACGGTCTGCGGGGGCGATGGCGCTTTCCGTAGACACTGCCGGTTCTTCGACCCAATCACGCCCCGCTGCCTCCGCTTGCGCCCGTTCATCCGGGTAATTGCCGTAGACGCGCAGATACCTCCGCGTCTGCCGGTCATAGATAGCCGCACCGTCGTATGCAAAACCGTCGCTTTCCATTGTACCGTCCACATAGCCCTGCGCGGCCTTTTCCGCTTCGGCCAACGTCTGGTAGTCCATCTTATCGTCAAAACCATTTTCAAAGTGGTGATACGCAACGACCTGATACGGCGGTGCCATTCGCTCGGCGTAGTCGTCGATGGCCTCTTTTGTCAGCCATTCAGGCTTTTCAGGGAGCGTATCGTACAGTTCCCGCATTTTGGCGATCTGCGCCCAGACGCTGCCCGCCCACAAATGCTTTTCCGCGCGGCTGCCTGCACCGAGGAAATACTCACAGTCTGCCCGCAAGCGATCCAGAAGCCGATAATCCTGATTATGCTCCAGCACAGTCTTTTCCTGTTCTGTGAAGAATTTATCTTCCCGGATGAGCTGCGCCAGTCGGCGCTGTACTTTCGTCCAGGACATGCTGACAGGTTCGGCGGTGCCAAGACCGATTTGCAGCGGTTTCTCCACGTTGACAGCGCCATAAATACGCGCCAGTTCTGCGGCGGTTGTCCGGTCACGAGGATGTTCCCGCATCAGCCGTGCAGCGACCTGTTTACTTGTGAAGTCGCCATTCCACGCCCGCAGCGCATTATCAATGTCCTCCTGCGTGATCTGATAGCGAGACGGTTCGACCATTGTTGCCAGCGTGGGATATAGTTCCTCCAAAAGCTCCTGATGCAGCCGGTTATGGAACGCGGGCATATCGAAGTACAGGCGGATAAGCTGGAGATCATCAGATGCCGTGACAATACGGCGGATAGCATCCGCGCCCTCCAGATAAGCGTTCTGGCGGTCTGAATTGCGGCAGGCATTGATAAAAGCCGTATCTTTGGAAAGTGCGTTGCCGACAGTCAGTTTGTACCCGTCAAACAGCTCCCGCACGGCGGGCTGAGACGGCTGCTCGGCGGCAGGATCGTGGAACACTCTTGTGCCGTCCGCGCCAAACTCTGCTTCATAAGCATTGATAGTGTTCTCGGCTTCATGGTCAACGGACGGAAGGGTGTAAATGCGACGCTCATTGCTGGCATCCTGCGTTGCGGCAATCGTCACATCGTACTTGTCGCGCAGCTTTTCTACATACTGCTCTAAGCTGTGCGCGGGGATACCGCACATGGTCACACGCCCTACATCCGGGATATTCCGGGAAGTAAGGTTCAAATCCAGAAGCAATTCCGCCTGACGTGCATCCTCACCGTACATTTCAAAGAAATCTCCGACCTGATACAGTACCATATCGTCCGGGTGTGCTTCCTTGACGGCGTTATAGCTGTCGTAGGCGGTGTTTCGCGCCGCATCCTGCGCCAGCGCCTTGTCATAAAATGCCTGTTCATCTGGCGTAAAATAGCGGTTCAGCCGAATCAGCTCAGAGATGCGGGAAGCGACCTTGTTCCAATTCATCTGAATCTCCGCACAGCCGCTCTTTTTCAGTACGATGCCCTTGCTGCCGTGTTCTTCAAAACTGCCGCTTTCTCCGGATACAGCATGGGAACGTCCGCCAATACCGTATTCCTCTTTCAGAAAATCAGCTTTCTCTTTGAGAGAATGCGGGTTTTGGAAAAACGCATAGATACGGCTCTTTCCACCCTCGAAGCTGCTCCCGTTTGCAAGAGAATCCGCAATTTCATCCTCCGTGATGAACTTCCTGGTTTCCGGGAGTGCCGCCATGTCGGAGTGGTATTCTTTGCGAGGCAGGGACAGTTCTTCCAGACGGGCGAGAAGTGCCTGCGGCCGGTGGTAATGGAAGCGCAGAAGCTCTCGGTTTTCATGGTAGGCGTCAAGGAATGCCTTGTATTCTGCCAGAAGCCTTTCCCGAAACTCCGGATTCAGCAGATCGTTCGTCAGGCGTTCCGTTTCCTCCGGGTAATTGGTGCTGCGAATATTACTTAGACAGGACAGATACCCCAGCGATTTTGCTTCATCCGAAAGGTCGTGACAAAGATCCCAAACTTCAGTCGCAATACGCTGACGCTCGTTCCGGGGGGCTTCCGTAACCTCCAGATTGGTGGCGAATGTGCCGCTGTCCAACAGTTCTTCCGTGCGTTCTGCTACGTCCATCCAGCTTATGACCTGGGCAGAGAGAAGATAGCGTGCTGTATCGCCTCTTGCGATGTGAATTCCATCCTCGCCATACCATGCGGAATTTTTTCCATTTTCCGTAATCAGGCCGTTTCCGCCATGGCAGAGCGCTCTCAGAAGTGCCGCGCGATCTTCCAAAGACTTTTGTTTGGAGAACTCAGAGACGATTCTCGTTCGTGCGTCATCTTCGTTGCCGCCTGCGCGCAGAATATGGTCAATGTCAGCCTGAGAAATGAACATAGAAAAAGCGGAGGGTGCCGCCTGGACACGCTCCGCTTCTGCGATAGATTCAATTTGCTGGGCTTCTGTGGGGAAGAACGAAAACTGCTCGACCGGAGAATCTTCCGTCAGGCGTAAATCAGCTCCGTCAGGATCACTTCCTCGGCCTGGGCTTTCAGGTTGTTCATCAGCCCCGCCCACTTCATCGGGTCGCTGGCTTTCAGCGCCTCCGTCACCCCTGCCGACTGCATCAGCTTCGGCATCATCTGCTCCAAGCGCCGGTTTGCCGTCTCGTCGATCTCCCGCAGATGGGGATACAGCTGCTCCGACAGGATCAGACGATTCCACAGCACCGGGCGGTGCTCCTGCAGATACTTCTTCCGCATCCTCCCGTACTTGCCCAGGGGCTTGTTCTCCTGCCGGGACAGGCTCAGATTGGGAATCCAGTAATCCCCGCTGCGGATGTAGGTCAGTTTGTCCATTTTCGTAACTCCTTTCAGACAGCTTTTCACGTTCGTACTTTTTGATGGTGACTTCGATATTGCGGAGAATTTCTTCGCTGATGCTGCTGACGGCACTACCCAGAGCGTCTACCGTCTGGGGCGTGTTGAAGTCAAACACCGGCATGAAGTCCTCCGGGCCAAAGTGGGCATTTTCTGCCAGACCGCACCGGGACAGCAGCATATAGGTTGCGCTGACGGCAGCGGCGTTGAGGAATGCCACGCCTTTGTCATAGTCATGATACTGTTCCAGATACGATCCGTCAACGATGCCGAGGATGTCCTGCTGATGGGCAAGAAAGTATTCGGTGACTTTCACGGAACAAATCTGTTCCAGCTGATCAGCGAAGTCGCCAGTATACCGGATGCTGTACTGCTGCTCCAGGGCATGAGAAACAACCTGCTCATGCTCCGGGCGGAATTCCCAGAGATATGGGCTGCGGGAGCGCTCTGTACTGCCGGTGTCAGCTACATCGAACACATACCGGAGCCTGGGAGCATCCCCGGACTGGTCAATGAGGGCGATCCCTTTTGCGCCCTGCCGAATGTAGCGCCCCATGCGTTTGTTCCACAGGTCGTATTCCGCGCATGCGGTAGCATCTGGTCGCTGGGCGTAGATCATGAGCTGTTCATGGTATGGGTACTTGTACAGGCGGGCGGCGGTGGTGAGAAAGTCTGTCCAGCTCTGGAAGCTGGCGGTTATCTGGGTTGCCATATAGTCCGCCAGCTGGTGGTAGTGCTGTAATGCGGATGCCATTGTGGTTCTCCTTTCCGAGAAAATAAAAAGGCGACCCACAGGCCGCCTAAAATGGGAAGTATCGAGAAATACGCTCTGAGCGCTGGAACAGCCTAAGGCGTATTCATCAGGTTATTGAAGAAACTGTGGATGTGTGGCGTGGGGAGGCTGCCACAATACGCAATATTAGAACTGCAAAAACTTTCGACAATACGCAGGTTTATCGCGTTCAGAACTCCGGAATCAAATGGTGGTCAGGTGATTTCGATAACGGTCAGATTCAAAAAGTTCCTGAATGCCTTTTTCAATCCCGGCAGTTATTTTGAAACAAAATCCCCGCACCGGGTAACGTCTGGTCACGCCGGTGTGGGGATTCCCGCATTTAGAAAGCCTTATTTTGACTTCCCGGTATCATTTGTCACGTTGCCTCAATCAGCGGTCCAAAAACTGTTGGTATCCGCTGACTTTTTGCCCCTTAAATGCGGGACTGTAGGTAACGGTTATGAAGCCGGACAGCCTCCTTTTCCTGTCTGCGTTTGACCGCACACCGGGGGCAGTATTTGGCGCGGTTGGAGCCTGGGACAAAAGCAGCCCCACATATCGCACAGCGGCGTGTGGGGCGAATGCCGTTCAGAAGCGCCGTTTCCAGCACCGGATCATTGGGCAGTACCGCATACCGAAACCATTTGCAGACCAGAGTGCCGGAATGCCATTGGGGGCAGACATTGCAGTGGGGATCGTCAAAAAGGAGGCAGGCCCCGCCGTCAAAGTTGCAGCACCGTTTTCGGATCAGGGACCGCACCTGACGAAGTTGCCTCCCGGTGAATCTCGGCAGCTTATCCATTGCCAAACACCAGCTTAAAGCTGGGCCTTGTGCCGTTATCCTCTAAAAGCACCGTGGCATCGTAGACCTGCCCGGTGCGAGGAGAAACACAGCCTTTCAGCGGGGCTTTTCCTTTTTCCAGAAGCTTTGCCGCCGTTTTCCGGTCCAGGGTTTTCTGCTTCAGGGTGAAAAAGCGACTGTCCCTCCACAGGATGAATTTACAGTCCCGGTTGGTACAAAAATAACCCTTGCTGCGCTCCACGATTTTGGAGCCGCAGCGAGGGCATTTGCCAATGATCTTTTCATCCGAGGGAAAGAGAATGTCCGCTCCGGCCACAGGCCGGTAGGACTGTATCAGTTCTGTCAGCATGGCACAGATGCCGTCCAAAAAATCATCCGGGAGGCACACGCCCTTCTGAACCCCGGAAAGCTGCTGCTCCCATTCGGCGGTCAAAAGCGGGGATTGCAGTTGCTCCGGCAGGACGGTAATCAGGGAGTTGCCCAGAGGGGTGGGAACGAGGACGGTTTTCTTCTCTTTCTTCACCCGCTCCACAAGCCCTGTGGATACCAGCTTTTCCAGAATCCCGGCACGGGTGGCTGGGGTTCCCAGTCCCTTGCGCTCTGCATCTTCCGGCATATCTTCCACCCCTGCCCGCTCCATGGAGGACAGCAGTGTGTCTTCCGTAAAGGGCTTGGGCGGCTGGGTCTTGCCGTCCTTGACGGTAACAGTATCCGGGGTAAGGGCCTGTCCGGTGGCCAGCCCAGGGAACCATTTGCCGCCGCCTTTCTTTTCGGCGGTATACCGTTTCCACCCGTGATCCTGGGACATCTTCAGATGGAGTTTGAAGTCGGCTCCGCCGCAGGAGATCATTGCATCTGCCTCTTTGTAGCAGTAGGGACCGGAGGTGGCAATCATCACCTGACGGGAAATGAGCTTGAGGATATTCTGCTCTCCCATGGGCAGTGCCTCCAAATCCTGCCAGCTGGCGGCCTTGGTGGGGATAATGGCATGGTGATCCGTGACCTTTTTGGAATTACATAGCTGTTCCCCATAGATTTCATCTGTAATGGGCAGGTTGCAGATGCCGGAGGCCCACAAAAGAATCTCTTTCACACGGGGCAGCATATCGTCTGTCAGATACCGGCTGTCCGTTCTGGGGTAGGTACAGAGCTTCTTTTCATAGAGCGCTTGTAGGTAGTCAAGTACCTGCTGGGCCGTATACCCCAGCAAACGGTTGGCTTCCCGCTGCAAGCTGGTCAGATCATACAGTGCCGGGGCGGCTTCCTTCTTCTCCTGCTGACGAATCTCTTTGACAACAGCAGCATTCGCCGCGCTGCAGGCTCCCGCGAGGGCTTCTGCCTCTGCTTTTGTGGAAAAGCGGTCACTGACCGCATGAAATTCTCCAATTCCCAGGTCAACGGTGTAATAGCTTTCCGGGGTGAATGCGGAAATGGCGCTTTGCCGCTGCACCAGCAGGGACAGGGTGGGAGACATGACCCTGCCGACATTCAGCTTGGTTTTGTAGGTCAGGCTGAAAAACCGGCTGGCGTTGATGCCCACCAGCCAGTCCGCCTTGGCACGGCAAAGGGCACTCTGGTACAGGGCATCGTAGTCCTCACCGGGGGACAGGTGCGCAAAGCCGTCTTCAATGGCACTGTCCTCCATAGAGGAAATCCACAGCCGCATCATGGGCTTCCGGCAGTCGGCCAGATAGTACACCGTGCGGAAGATCAGCTCACCCTCCCGCCCGGCATCGCAGGCGTTGATGACCTCCGTCACGTCTTCCCGGTTCATAAGGGTGCGCAGGATGTCAAACTGCGCCTGTTTGTCCGGGGCAATGAGAAAACGGAAGGGGCTTGGCAGAATGGGCAGGTCCTCCAGCTTCCACTTGGCATAGCGTTCGTCATAGGTCCCCGCGTCTGCCAGACCGGCCAGATGGCCGTAGCACCAGGAAACCAGGTACTTCTTGCCCTCGCAGTATCCGTCTTTGCGCTGGGAAGCCCCCAGCACCCTCGCCAAATCCTGGGCAACGGAGGGCTTTTCGGCAATCACCAGCTTCATACCGTTACCGCCTTTTTCTGAAATTCCCGGTAGCAGGGATGGACACAGCCAATGCCGTAACACTGGCGATACCGCCCGCAGCCGTAACAGAGATGCCCCGGAGCTAACCGGGGTACATTACCCGCCTGCCGGGGTCTGGGAATCTGGGTCATCATGCGCTCGTATTTACTGTTCGTGAGATAGCTCAATGCTGTTCCTCCTGTTCATCTTCCATATTGTAGTCCAGATCATCATCTTCGTCGATGCCGTAATCATAGTCGTCCAGGTTGGTATCGCCCTTGGCCTGCTGGTCGGGCATCTTGTTCTTAAAGAAATGCCATGCCACAGCGCCGCCCATACCCAGAATCAGAAGCACCAGCAAAAGCCCTGCCGGATTGGATTTCTTTTCCGGCTCCTTGACCGGCTCCGTGGGGGCAGTGGTGGGGGCTTCCGTGGTTTCCGGTTCCTTGCCCACACACTCCGTCATGTTCTTGGCACAGATGGGGCAGGTGGTGTTTACATGACCGGCGTAGCAGCGGTCAATACAGCCGCAGACCTCCACCGTATTCCCATCGTCCAGCAGGGCGCTCAGGTCGGCGTTATCCACCTTGTTCAGAAAATAGGCGGAGAACTGTTCCAGATTTTCATTCACAGGGGCATCGTAGTCGATGATGATGTAGAACACCTCACCGCTGCGGGTTTCAATGGTCAGAAACTGCTTGTTGGTATCCTTGTGGTATTGCAGACTGCTGGCAATGGCGTTGCCCTGTTCAAAGGGTTCCGAAATGGTGGGTGTGGTTGGTGCGGTAGTCGGTGCGGTGGTCGGAGCAGTCGTAGGTGCGGGAGTTTCCGTAGGCTTTGTGGTTGCTGTGGTCGGCTTCGTAGTGGGAGCCGTCGTAGGGGGCGGCTCGGTGGGGTCAGAAGTGTAGATGATTACATCATCTGCGGGCGGCTTGGCCTCCGCTGCGACGGGCAAGGCCAGAGCGGATATGCTCAGAATCAGGACAAGAAGCAGTGCTAAAATACGGTGCTTAGATTTCAACGGAAAGCGCCTCCTTCTTGTCAGCGGTGGGCAGCTGCAATTTTCCCAGCAGAGCGGAGAGCTGTTCCGGGGTCATGCCGCATTCCCGGACCATGCTGACAATATCCAGATTTTCCAACTCCTGAATCTGCTGTTTCAGTTCCCCGTTCCGGGCTTGCAGTCTGGCGATCCGTTCCGTATTCTTTTCCAGCTCGGCACGGAGCTTTGCGATTTTCGGATTCATAGTTCCTCCTATCTTATCTCGGCAGACGGCCAAAGGCATAGAAATGGCTCTGCCAGTATTGGGTGTTGATGATGGTGTACGAAATGGGATTCCCGCAGTGGATCATCCGATTGTTGCCCACATAAATGCCCACATGGGACACGCCGGGGGTGTCATAGGTCCCCTGGAAGAAAATAAGGTCTCCGGGGCGGGCATTGCTGCGGGAAATGGGGGTGCAGGCGTTGAACAGCCCTTGGGCGGATGTTCTTCCCAGGCTCCAACCGGAATGATTTACCACCCAGCAGACAAAGCCAGAGCAATCAAAGGATGTGCTGGGACTGCTTCCACCCCAGACATAGGGGTAGCCCAGGTACTTCTCCGCTTCGGCGATCATGGCGGCGAAGCGAGTGTCGCTCAGCGCATCGCTCGGAATGTCGTAATCCTCATACCCGTTTTTCAGCCGGTCAACGGATTCGGAATCCGGGAACAGATCCGGGCGGTTGCCCAGGGTAGCCATATACAGGGCATAGCGGCTCAATGTTTTCTCGTTCATGACATAGACCGGCACATGGCTGAGGTCGAAGTTTTCCAGCGTCACATCGCAGATGGTGTAGGGATAGCTTTCTACACCACCATTGCCGTCGTCCCGATAACGAAACTCTGTTTCCACATCCACCGTGAGAATGTACTGCTTTTCAAAGAGGGTGTTCAGCGTGGGCATGACCTGAGCCAGCGTCCAGCCCTCCGGGTACATGGCCGAGAGAATGGAGATCAGCACATAGGGGTCATGGCCGATTTCATCCAGATCAAAATAATACTCGTCGTAATCATGATCCTGTTGGAACCGATCCAGTTCTTGCAGCAAAGCGGCCTCCATCTGGCTGTAGGTTTCCTCCGCACCCAGCATGGCATCGTCCTGAGAGGCGTAGCTGCTGGATGCCAGACCGGCACCCAACCCCTCAACCATCATGGAACAGGAGGACACCACATTCAGCAGGAAGGCAGCGACCAGAGCAATGGCAATAATGACCAGAAGGCCCTTTCGATGCCGAACAATGAAATCACCGGCCTTTTTACTGTCAGATGCGGCCTTGGATGTTGCCTTTGCCGCTCCGGTGGTGGTATAGCCTGCCGCGGAACGTCCCGCTTTGGAGGCCATGTACTGCCGCTTGATCTGCTGCTTCTGCCGCCATCTGGAAACGGGATTGCTGGTGGGATTCTGAGCTTCCGCTTTGGCCTGCAAGGCGTGGAGGTTGGCAGAGCGAAGCTGACGCTCCGCTCTGTCCGCTGCCCGGTAGGGCTGTAACTCCACATGGTGGTGGATATCCTGAAGGGTATCCCCGGTATGCTCTGCCGCAGAGGAAAGAGTATCCGCAGCTTCCACGCCCACATTATCCTCCTTGGATTCCTGTAGCTGCCTGTGAATTTGACCCCGCACCAGCCTGGTGGGGGCCTCGGTTATTTTCAGCTCGGATGGCGGCTTTTTGCGGGTTTCCTCAAAGTTCAGCCGGACCTTGATTTTTCCGTTGCTGTTGTCAGCCATCAGCTCCGGCTTCTTGTGGGTGGGGATTTGGACTTGAGCTTTGTCCGCTTTGGCGGCGGCCTTTTCCGCACGGCGTACCTTTTTGCCAATCTCCGGGTCATTCCGTTCGGCATCTGTGAATTGCAGCCGGGATTCACGCACGGCAAACACCTGATCTTATCATCATTTTGCATCCTCCTTCAAGTCAGCAGGTTTGGTTGTCATAAGCCGGTACAGCTCCGTATCCTGCGGAAAGCGATCCACGAATGGCACGATGGTGTCCCCATAGAACAGCAGCCCCTCGCCGGAATTGGAATGCGTGACGTAGGATAACTGATGGGGCGAAATACCCAAATGCTGCGCCAGAATCTTCCGGTCTCCCGCCGCCTGATTCAGCATACAGATATAGTCGGAATTCGCAAAAATGGTTTCCACTTCTTTGGACGCCAGCAAATCGACCACATTCTGCGTTATGCCGGTCGGGCAGCCCTGCATTTTCCGGAAGCGCTTCCAGATTTCCACGGAGTAGGCTGCTGTCTGTTCCTCTTTCAGAAGCAGATGAAATTCATCGATATAGTACCGGGTGGCTTTCCGGGCTTCCCGGTTCCGTGTGACACGGTTCCACACCTGATCCTGAACGATCAGCATTCCGATTTTCTTCAGTTGCTTGCCCAGCTCCTTAATGTCGTAGCAAACAACCCGGTTGCTGACATCCACATCCGTGCGGTGATTGAACACGTTCAGAGAACCGTCTACGTAGATTTCCAGCGCCGTGGCCACAAACTGGGCTTCCTTTTCCTCCTGCTTCCGCAGACAGTTGTACAGGTCGCCGAGAATGGGCATATTCTCCGGCCTGGGGTCGCTGAGATACTTCTGATAGATCATCCGCACACAGCGGTCAATGACGGTTTTCTCCACAGGCTTCAATCCCTCCTTGCCGCCCACGATCAGCTCACACAGAGACAGAATAAAATCGGATTTCAGAGAAAGGGGGTTATCTTCGTCGCTGTAATTCAGGTTGATGTCCATGGGATTGATATGGTGGTGGGAGGTTGGGGAGATTTTAATGACCTGCCCGTCCAATCGGTGTACCAGCGGATAATATTCTCCTTCCGGGTCGCAGATCATAATATCGTCATTTGTCGCCAGAAACACGTTGACAATTTCCCGCTTGGCCGCAAAGGATTTGCCGGAACCGGGGGTGCCGAGAATCAGGCCGTTGGGGTTTTTCAGCCACTTCCGGTCCACCATGATGATGTTGTTGCTCAGGGCATTGATGCCGCAGTACAGAGCCTCCGGACTGTTCTGAAAAAGCTCCTGTGTTGTAAAGGGTACAAAAATGGCAACACCGGAGGAAGTAAGCCCCCGCTGAATCTCAATCTGGTTCAGCCCCAGAGGCAGACTGCTGACCATGCCCTCCTCCTGCTGGAAGTCCAGCTGCACCAGCTGGCAGTTATACTTCTGGGCAATGGAATTGGTCTGGAAAAAGTTGTTGTCCAGCTGCCGCTTGGTGTCGGCGGTGTTGAGGATCAGGAACGTAATCAGGAACATCCGCTGATTCCGGCTTTGCAGATCGGACAGCAACTTCTTGGCTTCTTCCCCGTAGGTGGCCAAATCCGAGGGAAGTATGTCCATGTCATATCCGGCACGGACGGCTTTCTTTTGTTCCTCGATCTTTGTTTTGTCCAGATCCGTGATCGTGCGCTTGATCGTCTTAATGGCAGCAACCTGATCCACCGACTGGACATGGATATTTACAATGACATTGCTTTCAATGTCTAGAAAATCCTTCAGCACACGGTCACTGAGTTCCGGGGCGAGAATCTGCAAAAAGCTGACCGTAGCGAATTTTTTGCCCATGCGAAAATCTCTGGCTCTGCCGAAATAGAAGGAGCTGGGGGCAATATAGTCCTTGGTGGACAGGCCGGAACGGGGCAAATCCTCCCAACGGAACAAAAACGGCTCCGGGGTGTCCATGCGCAGAATGTCATGGCAAACCTTGAGCCGTTCCTTACCCGTAAGCACTTGGGCGCTGACGCCGAGCTTTTTGAAGTTGTTGAGAATGTCCGTCTCGATCCGTTCCAGCCGGGGCTTTGCAGAGCGAACACTGTCCGCGTCAATCCCGAAGGTCAGATACTTGGTCTTAACGATGCCGTTGTTGCCCTTTTCCTGCTGGTTCCGGATCACCTCAGACAGCTCCCGCTGGATGCTCTCAAACTGGTCTGTGCGCACCGGGATCGTCCGCAGGGCAGCGCCCCGCAGGCCGGTCAGGTTGATAAAGGACAGCTGGAAGGAAACGGAGCTGTCGAAGTAGTTGAGGAAATCGCACCAGCTGTCAAAGATGGCCTGCTTGTCCTCGTTGTCCGAGAGCTGGTAGTTGATGTCCCGGAACTGGATGGTTTTTGTGTAGTGATTCCGTGTCACCTGACAAATGCCATCCTGCCGCATGAGCAGATACGGAATGCTGTCCTGAGAAGACTTCTCCTTTTTATCTGTGCGCTTTGCCTTTGAGATAGCGGCCTGCACCGCTTTTTTCTGTTCTCGCTTTTTGCGATGGATGAACAATCCGGTATACCTCCTTGTCTAGGTTGTCCTGCCGTTCCAGAACGGCATAGAAATTGTTGGTCCGGTAGGGCCGTTCCTTTGGCCGGAGGAACAACACCCGGACCATATTGCGGATGATGACTTCCAGATGCTGTCCGTTCTTTTCGTACAGCGCCAGCAGAAATGCAGGGAGCATGGTGAGGATCATAAGCAGGGCGGCGGTGGAGTTCCCCAGCGGCTCTTTCGTGAGAAAGAACAGCGGGACACCCACAAGCAGTCCCGCACTGAAGCACACCAGCTGCCGTTTTGTCAGGTTGAACAGCACCTTGGATTTAACCTTTGTTAAGTCTTTGGGAATGGTTACATAGGGCATGGACACACCTCCTTAATGGGCATTGAATACGGAACGGGCAAGGCTGCTGGTTTTGAACAGGCAGAAGCAGAGCAGCACCGTGTAGCCCATGCAGGTCCAGATAGCGGCGCTGATGTCGCCGGACACAGAGATATTCTGCACCAGCACTGAGTAGATCGCCACGCAGACCACAATGAGAAACGCCTGGAAGCCTAGGGAAAAGAGGGTGCGCAGATAATTCTGCCCCATCTGGCCCCATTCCCGGTTGACCATTGTCGCCATGGGAATGGGTGCTACGGAGGTGACGAGGAACACTTCAATCATTCGTCCATAGGTAATGATGAAAATGCAGATGGTGATGGCCCAGGTACACAGTCCCACGAACAAAGATTGGAACCAAAGTCCAAACAGCGGTCCCAAATCCATTTCGTTCAGTCTGCTTTCCAGTCCACCGACCACAGAGGAGATGTCGATATTGGTCTGTCCAACGATCACCCCGGCGGCACTGCTGACAACGCTTTGGGAAGCCTCAAAGATGCCCATGATAATATCCCAGGTATGGGTGACAATGACTACGGCGCAGGCGGATTTGAATACCCATTTGAAGAACATCCAGGTATCCACATCATTCAGGTTATTGCGGTCCGTGACCAGCTGGATCAGCTCCAAGGTCATAACGATGGCCAGGATCGCCCCGGCGATAGGAAGGATCACGGTATTGGACAGATTCTGGATCATGGTAAAAATCCCACTGTTCCAGCTCTGTGGTGTCATGCCCACCTGGCCGACGATGTTGCCCACCTGTTCATTGGTGGAATCGAACATACCGGACAGGTTGTTGACAATGCCGCTGATAAGGATTTCTTTCAGCCAATCCGTAATGCTTTCCCAGATAAAATCCATAGAGTACCCTCCAATCGATCAGGATGTGGGAAATGTGGTCAGTTCGGCGCGCTCACAGTAGACCACATACCGCTGCCGCCCCCCGGAGGCGTAGGGGTGACAGGTGAGCAGCGTCAGAAGCTCCCGCCCGGGCTGAATCAGAATTTCCTCCACATCGCTGGGGTCGATGATCCGAATTTCACAGACCCGATAGTTCAGCGTTTCCCAGAGATTGGTTACGGAAACTGTATCCCCAACATGGAGCTTGTCCAGATAGCGGAAGTAACTGGCTCCGCTGTAGCCCCGGTGGCCCGCAATGACGCAGTTGGTGTCCATGCCGCCAATGGGCAGGCTCGTCTGGCTTAAAT
>ULTX01046223.1_pt1 | contig 22558 bp, 18 predicted proteins | sample 1958041 | NCBI WGS metagenome assembly ULTX01 (sample SAMEA4835747, study PRJEB28245) | human gut metagenome | biome: gut microbiome; material: fecal sample | place: Denmark | collected 2008
ACTATTTTTTACTCTCCTTGATTGTCAATGATTTACAAATACACTTTTCTCCGTTCTTTTGGCTTGACACAAAAGAAACAAAAACTTCGCTCGCAATTTGCTTTACGCCTTCTCCGTTTGGCCAGTCTCTTTCTCTTTTTACTTTCCTCTCTTTCTTTTTTATTTCACCTTCCCAAATTTTCAATTATCAATTCTCCATTCTCAATTGACTAAAAGCCTACCTTCTAAAAACAAATAAACGGGAATCGATTTCGATCCTCACTGGATCTGTTTTCGATTCCCGTTTAGTTTGTTTTATAATCATGATTGATCTCCTAAAAAACGTTTAGAAGACAGAAAAGCTTCTAAGAAACAAATTGTAGATGAACAAACTAAATAAGTTTTTATATCTTTGCCCACCGAGTAAATCCCTTATAAACCATTTATAGTTAATATAAAGGTTGATTAATCGGGAAAAAGGAGAGTGTGTGAATAAAGTTTTATAGTACCAGAAATATTAAAGGATAATGGCACTACAAGTAAATTGGGTAGAAAAGAGAGAAAGAGGGAGTGGTTTGTTTGCTATTGAGAGTATTAGTTTATTATACAATGCTATAACAACTATACTAATTTTAATTTTATATACGCAGTTAGATCATCCGACTCTTATGTTATACGAACGATTGGGCATTGCCTCACTAACAATTGCTCTGATCATTTTGTACCTAGCCGTTCCATGTAAACTGACAGCCTTTCTGCGTATTGCTACTCAGTTGGGATTATTAGCTTATTGGTATCCGGATACATACGAATTCAATCGTCTGTTTCCGAATATGGATCATTTGTTCGCCCAAGCAGAGCAATTACTGTTTGGTTGCCAACCGGCAGTTGAATTTAGCCAACATTTTTCATCTCTATGGATAAGTGAAGCCTTCCACATGGGATACTTCTTTTATTATCCGATGATTTTTATAGTCGTCATGTATTATTTCTTGTGTCGGTTCGAGCAGTTCGAGAAAGTTAGTTTTTTATTCGCAGCATCTTTCTTTATTTATTATATCGTTTATATCCTGATTCCGGTAGCCGGACCTCAATTTTATTTTCCGGCTATAGGCATGGATCAAGTACTTGCAAACCATTTCCCAGCCATAGGAGATTATTTTTATGCCAACAACAGTTTATTGCCTGGACCAGGAAACGAGCAAGGTTTTTTCTATCAGCTTGTAGAAGCTTCCCAACAAGTAGGAGAACGACCTACTGCTGCTTTTCCCAGTTCTCATGTAGGAGTTTCCACCATTGCCATGTATTTAGCCTGGCAAGGCAGCAAAAAACTGACATTTTTGCTTCTGCCATTCTATCTCCTACTTTGTGGAGCTACTGTTTATATACAAGCCCATTATCTGATTGATGCCCTAGCCGGCTTTGGTTCTGCTATTTTTGTTCTTTGGTTATCGTCATATTTATATCAAAAACGCGCAGCATTCTCTATTGTGAATCTTATGCCTGTAGTCCAAAGTAACCATATCAGAAAAGTATTTTCATATCTTCTGATTATTATCAGTGTGAAGAAGTGATATAAATCATACAGTAATTCAAAACATAGTACATAAAAATACATAGAGAACACTTTTCCTAACCTATTGAAAACAGAGTTGAAATAGAGAATCTCTAATTTTATCGCCAAATTATTGGTGATATGGAAAGTACTAAACAAGATTTATCCAAACAACCCACAAAAAGAGGAAATCCATATATGGGCTTTTTGTGGGGTATTTTAATTGTTCTATTTTTAAACGGACTGGTTTTCCCAAGTCTGATGGACCGGAAAATCTACAAAACCGATTATGGAGACTTTATAGAAAAGGTAAATAGCGGACAAGTTCGGGAAGTCATGATCGAAAATAAACAGATCTATTTTACTGCCGATAATGATAAAGGTGAACAAACGACCTATCAAACCGGAGAGATCAATGATCCGCAACTGGTAGATCGACTTTTACAGGCGAAAAGTCCGAATCAGACAGGGAAAATTGCATTCAATCAAATTGTTCCACGCGAAAATTCACCTATCCTGAATTTCCTTCTGATGTGGATTTTACCAGGACTCCTGTTTTATATCATTTGGAGACAGACCAGTAAAAACATTCAGTCCCGATTAGGAGCTGGTGGAAATTTCATGTCGTTTGGGAACAGTGGCGCCAAGATTTACGCCGATTCGGATATCAAAACCACTTTTGCAGATGTCGCCGGACAAAATGAAGCCAAAGAGATGTTGTCTGAAATCGTCAACTTCCTGCATAACCCTAAAAAATATACTGATATCGGAGCATCTTTACCGAAAGGAGCTTTGCTGGTAGGACCTCCGGGAACCGGAAAGACTTTAATTGCCAGAGCAGTGGCAGGTGAAGCGAAAGTTCCTTTCTTTGCCATATCCGGTTCGGAGTTTGTCCAGATGTTCGTTGGAATGGGAGCCGCCAAAGTACGGGATCTCTTTAAACAAGCCAACGAAAAAGCTCCTTGTATCATTTTTATTGATGAAATCGATGCCATTGGAAAGAAGCGAGACTCGGCATACGGAGGTAATGATGAACGGGAACAGACCTTGAACCAATTATTAACCGAAATGGATGGTTTCGACGGCAGAAAAGGTGTTGTTATCCTGGCAGCAACCAACCGACCGGAAATGTTGGATAAGGCCTTGCTTCGTCCCGGACGTTTTGACCGTCGCATACAAATGGAACTTCCCGATCTGGAAGGACGAAAATCGATCCTGCAAGTTCATTTGAAGAAAGTAAAACATGAAACCATCGATCTGGATATCGTTGCCCGTGCCACAGCCGGCTCGTCGGGTGCCGAATTGGCCAACATTGTCAATGAAGCAGCTTTGCGTGCTGTCCGGTTAGGGCGTCAACATGTGATCACAGCAGATTTGGAAGAGAGCGTAGAGACGGTTATCGCCGGTGCACAGAAAAAAGATAAGGTTATTTCGCCCGAAGAAAAGAAAATCATTTCTTATCATGAGATCGGTCATGCTTTAGTTGCAGCCCTGCAATCTCATTCCGCACCCGTACATAAAATTACTATCATACCACGTACTTCCGGAGCTTTGGGTTATACGATGCAAGTTGACCGCGGCGAACAGGTATTGATGAGTCAGGAGGATTTGTTTAACCGCATTGCTACACTAACCGGAGGTAGAGCTGCCGAAGAACTCCTTTGCAATACCGTTACAACCGGTGCTTCCAATGATATTGAACAGGCGACACAACTTGCCCGAGCTATGGTAACTCGTTTCGGTATGAGTAAGAAATACGATATGATGGGATTGGAACAAGTCAACAATGCCTATTTAGGAGGGAATACTACCTTGAACTGCTCGGCTGAAACAGCAACAGAAATCGACGAGGAAGTACTCCGACTGATCAAAGAAGCCCATCAAAAAGCACGCGATCTCATTTCCAAACATATTCCGGTGATGCAGGAAGCTGCTTCTTATCTCATCGATAAAGAAACGATTACCGGTGAAGAATTCATGCGGATTCTCCGGAAATATATACCAGAGAATCCTGAAAAGGTATCTTAACTAGCCAACAGTCTGACTAGCTCATGCTTTATTTTCCAGTAATGATTTTCCGGATCTCGCTCAGCTTGTTCAATGCTTCCAGCGGAGTCAGGTTATTCAAGTCCATATTCTTGATTTCATCCCGCACCTGACTTAATACCGGATCATCTAACTGGAAAAAGCTGAGCTGATAATTTCCCGATTGTCTGGCGGCCGGAGCTTTCTTGACCGACGAACCCGAAATAGCTCCTTCCTGGCGTTTCTCTGATTCCAGCTGTTTCAATATTTCGTCTGCCCGATTCACAATACACTTAGGCATGCCGGCCATCTTGGCAACATGAATACCAAAACTGTGCTCGCTTCCGCCCGGAACCAATTTACGCAGGAATATCACCTTATTACCCACTTCTTTTACCGAAACATTAAAGTTTTTGATACGTGGAAAAGAGCGTTCCATCTCATTTAATTCATGATAGTGCGTGGCGAAGAGCGTCTTGGCATGTGCATGCGGGTGTTCGTGGATGTATTCGACAATTGCCCAGGCAATGGAAATTCCATCGTATGTACTTGTTCCACGACCTAATTCATCAAACAAGACCAAACTACGCGAAGTCATGTTATTCAGAATATCTGCCGCTTCATTCATCTCGACCATGAATGTGGACTCTCCTACCGATATATTATCAGAAGCACCTACACGGGTAAAGATTTTATCTACGATTCCTATCCGGGCACTTTCAGCCGGAACAAAACATCCGATCTGCGCCAGCAGGGTAATCAAAGCTGTCTGACGTAACAATGCCGACTTACCCGCCATATTCGGTCCAGTAATGATAATAATCTGCTGCTTGTCTTCATCCAGATACACATCATTCGCCACATAGGTTTCACCCAAAGGCAACTGCTTTTCGATAACCGGATGACGACCACCTTTAATATCAATCACATCCGATTCATCTACCAACGGACGAATATACTTATTACTTTCAGCTGCTTTGGCAAACGACAGCAGGCAATCCAAGCGACCTATCAAATTAGCATTACATTGAATAGGAGGAATATATTCGGTCAGACATAACACCAATTCGTTGAACAAACGCGATTCGAGTGAGAGAATTTTCTCTTCCGCTCCCAGAATCTTCTCTTCATACTCTTTCAGTTCCTCCGTAATATAACGTTCGGCATTCACCAGTGTCTGCTTACGTATCCAATCTGCCGGAACTTTATCTTTATGAGCATTCCGCACTTCTATATAATATCCGAACACATTGTTGAAAGCAATCTTCAGACTGGGAATACCTGTCTTTTCACTTTCCCGTTGCTGGACTTGCAACAGATAGTCTTTTCCGGAATAAGCAATCGAACGAAGTTCATCCAATTCTTCATTTACTCCTTTGGCAATAACACCACCTTTATTAACTAGCGAAGGCGGATCCGGCTGGATTTCCCGGTCAATCCGATCACGGATCAATGCACAGACATTCAGTTGTTCGCCAATCCGGCATAAAGAAGGTTCGTTACTTGCCATGCAAGCCTCCTTGATAGGTTCGAGAGCCTGCAAAGCAATTTTCAGCTGTACAACTTCACGCGGTGTAACACGTCCCACCGCCACTTTCGAGATGATACGTTCAAGGTCTCCAATCTGTTCGAGTTGTTCGTCCAGCAATTCCTTCACTTCCGGATGACGGAAAAAGTATTCTACTACATCCTGCCTTTCCTGAATCGGTTTTACATCCTTCAACGGAAACAAAATCCACCGGCGCAACAGGCGAGACCCCATCGGAGAAATGGTTTTGTCGATTACATCCAACAGACTTTTCCCGTCTTCGTTCATCGCACAAACCAGTTCCAGGCTGCGAACCGTAAACTTATCCAGACGAACATAGCGTTCTTCTTCAATCCGCGCCAACGAAGTGATATGAGAAATATGCGTGTGTTGCGTCTGATCCAGATAATACAAGATAGCTCCCGAAGCAATAATACCCAGTTTCAGGTGTTGAATACCGAAACCTTTCAGATTCTTTGTCTCGAAATGCTTTAACAAACGGTCATTGGCAGCCTCAGAAGTAAAAATCCAGTCATCCAATTCGAACGAAAAGTAGCGCGGACCAAAGATTTCTTCAAACCTCTTCTTATTGTTACGCTCCAGCAGGACTTCTTTTGGCGAGAAATTATTCAACAACTTATCTATATAATCCGTTGTTCCTTCGGCTGTCAGAAATTCACCCGTAGAAATATCCAAAAAAGCAATACCGCATTTATCTTTTGCAAAATGAATCGCTGCCAGGAAATTATTTTCCTTATGGTTAAGGATGTTGTCGTTGATGGAAACACCAGGAGTTACCAACTCGGTAATTCCACGTTTCACGAGTTTCTTCGTCAGCTTCGGATCTTCTAATTGGTCACATATAGCTACCCGTTTGCCTGCACGTACCAGCTTCGGCAAATAAGTATCCAAGGCATGATGCGGAAATCCGGCCATCTCGACCGACTGCCCTACACCATTGGCCCGTTTGGTTTGGACTATGCCCAATATTTCTGCTCCGACTACTGCGTCATCGCCATACATCTCGTAAAAGTCGCCCACACGAAACAGTAAAATAGCATCCGGATGTTTCGCCTTGATCTCAAAATACTGCTTCATTAAAGGGGTTTCTACTATCTTTGCCACGATTTATCCTGCTTTAAATTAATCCGAGCAAAATTAGCATAAAAATAGGAAACGGGAAAATGCTCTTTCCCGAAAGTCAGTCCTCCCTTTAACCTTTCCGAATCAATTCCGGATGCAGACACTCTTCCTTCAGGAAGGTTTCAATATGGCGTTTCTTCTTTTCTTCCAGGATTTCATTGATCTTAATCAGGATACCGGTCTCTTCTACTTCTCCAAATTCATGGTTGATGGCCGTACCGAATACTTTCATCTTCGGAGAAAGACTCATATAAGCATTCACCAACGGTGGTACATTGATACCAAACTTACGGACTTCCTGATTCAATACCTTATAATTATCCTTGAAATTATCGTAATGGAACAATTCCTTCATCCGGTTTATATCCGTACCTGTCTGTAACGGATAAATCGGAGTAACCAAATGTTCTTTATCTTCGAAATGAAGTTGCAGGAAATACAGAATCATATTTCGGGCCTCTGTATTATAGGTATTATACATCGTTACCTTACCAAAAAAATACTGCAACGTCGGATCGATTACTGACAAAGCCCCCAATCCATCCCAAAGATTATCCAAAACGAACAGACCACGGGTACTGCCCGAACGTGTTGCCTGAAACTCAAGAGCGACAAACGAACGACCCAGTTCTACTGTATAAGGCAAATATTCCCGAATAAACTGCTCGGAAAAATCAAACAAGTGCGAAGTAGCCAAGACAGGCTTGCCCTGTTCGTCAAGCCGGACATCCGAACCACAAAGGAAACGATAACCACCCAAGATCATCTCTTCTTCCGGATTCCAGACAATCAGTTGCCGATAGGCATCTTCCATCGTGTCAAATTCGTCAATATCAACCGGGAATCCCGTTCCTCCTCCATAATAACGAAAAGCGATTTCCCGCAGACGCCCGATTTCCTGCATTACATGTGGCGAATCATGCGCGGTTATGACATAAATCTCATTGTCTGATTTATTCGTTCGGCGAAGTAACTTCTCTTTTGTCAACTCCGCTTTCAATAAACTGCGGTCAACCGGTTGAATGATATCTTGCATCGTATTATCCTTTTAAATGATAAACAATCTGTTTTACCCATTCCGCCCATTCCACAGACTTTTGTCCGGAAGTAAAGGTTTGCCACGGAATTGGTTTGCCAAAGTAGATATGAAATGTTTTATGCTTGGCCCTGAACATTTCGTCCGGCAAATAAATCATCTCATAATTCATCTTAATCCCCAATCTTTTCCGGATATTAGCCACCCGATAAAAACGTGCCGAGTTCTGTCCGTCAAAATAAACCGGGACAATATCCCGCTTATATTGAACAGCCTTTTGGATAAACGACTTTTTCCAGTCCAAATCTACAATCTTTCCATTGATCTTCCGCGAACAAAGTCCTGCCGGGAAAGTAATAATCTGGTTATCGGAAGCATAGGCTTCTTCGATTCGAAGCGCATTATCGCGTCCTTGTGCACCATGTTTGTTAATCGGAACAAAAATAGATTGCAGATTCTGCAAATAAAGCAGAAGGTCGTTCACCAAATAACGGATTTTACCTTCATATCGCCGGCCTATATAAGCCGACAGACAAATTCCGTCCATTCCTCCGAGCGGATGATTGGAAGCAAATATAAATCGCCCGTCAGATTTCAGGTTCTCTTCTCCGTGAATATCCAGCTTTAAATCAAAATAACCGATTAAAGATTGCATGAAGTCAACTCCAAACTTGTCCTGATAACGAAGTATAATATCATTCAGTTCATCCTGATGAATCGTACGAACCAGATAATTAACCAAAAAGCCAGGAATCTTCTTCGAGGCAGAAGGGGCTTTCTGTTCCAAAACCTTGCGGATATTTATCAAATTAACTTCTTGTTCGTTCATTGGAATTGATTCTTTTCGTTACAAACTTACAATAAAAATTGACACAACATGTAAAAATTAGACAAACTATTTCCAGATAACCATATTTCCAATCCGATTGCATGTTATATAGATTATTTTTCAATTCCGAAAAACGCTTATAATCATCAAAAAGAAGTACCTTTGCAATTTATTTATCAGATTATGGGAAAAGAATCTTCAGAAAGAATTCAAACGTCTATTCTTAACGGACTTGAAAAGAAAGTACTTATTAAACTTGCTACCATACAACCTCGCTGGGTAACATCTGATATGTTAACATATTTAGGAGTTGTAGGAGCACATTATATGTGCCATTGGTTTCACACTTGCACATATTAATATTCATTATTTGTGGTTATCGTCACTAGGATTAGTCATCAATTGGTATGGCGACAGTTTAGATGGAACAATTGCACGTGTTCGGCAAACCCAACGTCCCGTCTATGGCTTCTTTATTGACCATTCTTTAGATGCTGTCACCATCATTATCATGTGTATCGGAGCCGGACTTTCCCCAATCTTCCGGTTAGACATTGCCTTGCTGGTACTGGCTGGTTATCTGGCTCTTTCTATTTATACTTACGTCTGTACAATCTTGGAAGGTAAGTTTAGGTTGACTTACGGAGCTCTTGGTCCGACCGAATTTCGTTTGGCAATCATATTGCTTAACACTATTTGTATGTATACACCATGGATTCATATACAATTTCAATGCTTCAACCAGCATTTTGGTGTATATGACTTAGGAGCCATCTGCATCGGTATATTTATTTATACAGCTTATATTGTCCAGTTTATAAAAGATCGTCGCATATTGGCAGAACAAGATCCGCTCAAACCTTATCACCCCGAAAATCAATAAGGCTTATTCCATACGGAAAAACAACAGAAGAGAAAGACTTTTCACGCATAAAAATCATATCTGACAGGCAAATGCCTCCGTTATCCGGACAAGTTTAAAACCGTACCTACGGTCAACTTGCCACTAAATTCGGAGGCATTTGCTTTTTTTGTCGTATCCTCTTATATTTTTGACAGATGTGCTAAAGCTTTTCCATATATATAGTAAAGCTTTTTGACAAATATGGTAAAGCTTTTCGACAGAAGCCAAACAATCCAAACCTAACGAGAAAAACAAGACTTTCCAACGGGAGAAAGATCAGAATGAAAGGCCAACATCATAAAATAATGAATTAAAAAGGCCTACATGTTTCAAAATGATAGTTATCTTTGCAGCATTAAACAGTTAAGTGCAGTTTCTTATTGACATGAAAGAGAAAAATAAACCAGCATCCATCCTTTTAATATACACAGGCGGAACTATCGGAATGATACAAAACCAGGAAACAGGCTTACTTGAGCCATTCGATTTCCAGCATTTATCCCGATTTATTCCTGATCTGAATGCTTTGGATTGTTCCATCACAACCATTCAATTCGAAAACCCACTTGATTCTTCAGAGATCGGACCGGAAGTATGGATCAAAACGGCACAAACCATAGCCGAAAACTATGCTTCGTTTGATGGTTTTGTCGTCTTACACGGAACAGATACGATGGCGTTCACTGCTTCTGCCCTAAGTTTCATGTTAGAGAACCTGAGCAAACCGGTTATTCTGACCGGTTCACAACTACCATTAGGTATGCTTCGTACGGATGGAAAGGAAAATCTGATTACAGCCATTGAGATTGCTGCGGCTCACGATGGTGATTCACCGGTAATTCAAGAGGTTTGTATTTTCTTTGAAAACGACTTGATGCGAGGAAACCGGACCAGCAAGACAAGCGCCGACAACTTCAACGCTTTCCATTCCTATAATTACCCGGTACTGGCTCATGCAGGCATCAGTATTCATTATAATCTGCCTCACATTTACCGGTCTAAACTGAAAAAGCCTTTGAAACCACATTATACCTTCGACAACAACATTGCCATACTCAAGCTATTCCCGGGAATGTCGCCATTGGTTGTCGAAAACCTGTTGAAGACTCCGCAATTAAAAGGTGTCGTCATGGAAACTTTTGGTAGCGGTAACGCTCCTTCATCCGAATGGTTTCTGAAACTTATCCGGGAAGCAACCGACAAAGGCATCGTGATTGTCAATATCACCCAATGTCATACCGGAAGTGTAGAAATGGGACGTTATAAAACCGGTCATCACTTATTGGAAAATGGAGTAATCAGTGGTTACGACAATACAACCGAAAGTGCTGTTACCAAACTGATGTTCTTATTTGGTTCCGGATTAAGTTCGGAAGAAGTAAAAGAATACATGCAATGTTCGTTGATTGGGGAAATCACGGTTGAAGATTAAGAGTGAGAGAAACAAACATAAAAATGGCATACAGAATAAACTACCATTCCGGTATCTGTATGCCATTCCTTTATTGTCAATTCTTCAAGAAGCCCTTTCAGTCATTGCTTCCTTTTGTTTAGTTGAAATCTCAACTTTATCTGTTTCAGGCACTATATTATTCACTTCGGTATTTTCCTCGGCTTTCTGCTCATTTTCCTCACGTGCCTTTTTATCTTCCCGAACCTTCTTCTTCAAACTTATAATATATTGTTGAAAACTCCGGTTCGTACGTATTTTCTTCATAGCCATCTGAGCTGCATTTTGCTGCGACTCCTTTTTAGAATATCCAATCCCGATTCCAATATGTTCGCCGGTTTCGAGCAGAACTGCCGCCGTTTGGAATACCGGATTGCATTGTTCATCCTGGAAAGATTCAATAATCTCGAATGATACCGGCAATCGATTCTTCTGTCCCCATTCAATAAGGTTCGACTTGAAGTTGACTTCCGTTTCCGATATTTTATCAATATCAATATGTTTCTTGATCAATACATCCCGGATAAAACGATAACACGCATCAAATCCTTGATCCAGATAAATCGCACCAATCAAAGCCTCCAATGCATTTCCCAACATATTGCTGTTGTGCGACTCATGTAAAGTAGAGGTATTAACCGAATATCTCAACAGAGGTTCAATTCCCAAACTCAAACCAATCCGGTTCATTGAGTCGCGGGAAACAATCTTAGAGCGTGTATTCGTCAGAAATCCTTCTCTTTTATTCTCGAAATGCTTATAAACAATATCGGCCACTACGGCACTCAGTATCGCATCACCCAAGAATTCAAGACGTTCGTTATTCAACCATTTTCCATCATCATCTTCTATCGACTGCGACTTATGCAGAAAAGCCTGCTTATACAAATCCGGATTATTCGGATAAAAGCCAACAATCTTATAAATAGACGAATAAGGCTCCTTGCCTTTACGCGTAAGGAGCCTTATTTTCTTGTATAGTTGTGATAACACGTTACTTTACAAATTTTTTAACGATGACACTGGCATTATGGCCACCAAAACCGAATGTATTTGATAAAGCAGCATTTACCGTACGCTTCTGAGCTTTATTAAATGTAAAGTTCAAATTGTAATCAATTTCCGGATCATTATCACCTTCAACATGGTTAATTGTTGGAGGAACGATATCTTCCTGTACAGCTTTGATACTTACAATTGCTTCTAAAGCACCAGCAGCACCCAGCAAGTGTCCTGTCATTGATTTAGTTGAACTAATATTCAATTTATAGGCGTGTTCACCAAATACTTTCTGGATAGCTTTCACTTCTGAAATGTCTCCTACAGGAGTAGAAGTTCCGTGAACATTGATATAATCGATGTCTTCCGGTTTCATTTCAGCATCTTCCAATGCATTCTTCATTACCAAAATAGCTCCTAAGCCTTCCGGATGAGAAGCTGTTAAATGATAAGCATCGGCAGACATTCCAGCACCCACAACTTCAGCATAAATCTTTGCTCCACGAGCTAAAGCATGTTCCATTTCTTCCAATACCAGACAAGCAGCACCTTCACCCATCACAAAACCATCACGGCTTCCGCTAAACGGACGTGAAGCAGTTTCGGGAGAATCGTTGCGTGTTGACAAGGCATTCATTGAATTGAAACCACCAACACCCGGAGCAGCAATAGCAGCTTCAGCACCACCCGTTACAATTGCATTCGCTTTTCCTAAACGGATATAATTGAATGCATCTGCAATGGCATTTGTTGAAGATGCACAAGCTGATACAGTTGCGAAATTAGGACCACGGAATCCGTAAATCATAGAAATATGACCTGCTGCAATATCAGCAATCATTTTCGGGATAAAGAACGGATTGAACTTCGGGCCTATTGTATCTTTGGTTTTTGCATAACCCAGCACTTCATCTTCAAATGTCTGGATACCACCGATACCGGCAGCAAAGATAACACCAATACGATCTTTATCTTCGCTCTCCAAATCCATTGCTGCGTCTTCAATTGCTTGCTTGGCAGCACCAATGGCTAACAAACTATAACGATCGCATTTACGTGCTTCTTTACGATCTACATATAAAGAAGCATCGAAGTTTTTCACTTCGCATGCAAATTGCGTCTTAAATTTACTTGCATCAAAATGAGTAATAGGTCCTGCCCCACTCTTCCCATTGAGAAGACCCTCCCAAGTTTCTGCGAGGGTGTTTCCAAGAGGAGTAATAGTTCCAAGACCTGTTACTACAACTCGTTTTAATTCCATACCTTTTTATATAAAAAGGGTTGATTACTTCGCGTTAGCTTCGATATAAGCGATAGCGTCACCTACAGTTGTAATCTTTTCTGCTTGATCATCAGGAATAGAGATACCGAATTCTTTTTCAAATTCCATAATCAATTCTACTGTATCAAGAGAGTCTGCTCCTAAATCGTTAGTAAAGCTTGCTTCGTTTGTAACTTCTGATTCTTCTACACTCAGTTTATCAACGATGATATTCTTTACTTTTTCAGCTATTTCAGACATAACTTTTGAATTTAGATTAATAATTACAATATTACTTTTTATTTTTGCACTGCAAAGAAACGAATTTTTTGTGTTACAATACAAATTTAATGACCGAAAAATGAGATAAATTGCACATTTTTTATTTTCTTGTGCACTAAAACTGAGATAATCATGAAGAATATAGCCATTTTTGCCTCCGGAACAGGTACAAACGCGGAAAATATCGCCGAATATTTTTCTAAGAATGAAAAGATTAATGTGGCACTAATCGTGTCTAACAGATTGAAAGCGGGTGTACACGAACGGGCCGCCCGTCTGCACATTCCTTCCATTACGTTATCAAAAGCTGATTTTGAGGCAGGCGATCCGGTTCTCAACGTATTGCAGGAATATCATATTGACTTCATCGTTTTAGCTGGTTTCATGAGTAAGATTTCTGATCCGCTCATTCAGGCTTTCCCGGAAAAGATTGTCAACATTCATCCTTCGTTATTACCTAAATACGGAGGAAAAGGCATGTATGGTATCCATGTACACGAGGCTGTCGTTGCGGCCAGAGAAAAAGAATCTGGCATTACGATACATTATATTAATGAGCATTATGATGAAGGGGCTATCATCTTCCAAACTTCCTGCAAGCTATTGCCGACAGACACAGCTGAAGACGTAGCAACCAAAGTTCACGCCTTGGAATATACTCATTATCCTCGGATAATCGAGCAACTGCTTACTCAAGAGGCTTAAAAGGCAATTCGGTATCTTTCCGATAGCCTGTTCCGTTGAATGTAGCAATCAATTCGCCGGCTTCGTTGGTAATACGTACTTCACAGTTGGCAAGACGCTTATGACTGAATGCTTCATGGGCTTCGGCATACAGAAAACCTTTGTTTTCTGATTTGAAGAAGTTAATACTGGATGTAATGGAAAAGGTCAGACGGGCATGACTATTCGTTGCTGCTGCAAAAGCCAAATCGGCCAAGGTAAAAATAGCTCCACCCTGACACACACCACCACCGTTCAGGTGTTCGGGTTTGATTTCCATGCGTGCTTTTGCATAACCATTACCCGTTTCCAGTAATTCAACACCGGCTAAGAGGGCAAATTTATCCCCTTGTAAAAACTCTTGTATAGTCATAGGAAGTTAACGAGTTAACCAATTAATAAGATGACGAGTTGACAACGTTTGAAATCTTTGTCAACTCGCCTTCTAAAATTCTTATTTATTCAATTTCCATTCGGCACCTTCTTTGGTATCCTTAATTTCAAAGCCCATCGCTGTCAATTCATTCCGGATCTTATCCGAAGTAGCCCAGTCTTTATTGGCTTTAGCTTGCTGACGGATCGACAACAGTAAATCTACCGCTTTACTGAATGCTTCCACACTGCCGTTATCGGCTCCGCTCCGTGCTTCGTCTTTCAAGCCAAGCAGATCAAATACGAACAACTGGAATACTTCCTGCAAATCCTTCAGATCGGCTTCCGAGATCGTATCCTTTCCATCCTTAATCGAATTGATGGCACGGGTAGCATCAAACAAATGAGAGATGACAATTGGAGTATTCAGGTCATCATTCATCGCGTCATAACATTTCTGCTTCAAATCCTTCAAATCGACTGTTGATGCAGCTGCCGGTTTCAACTTCAGCAAACTTGCATAAGCATCAAGCAGACGTGCCAAACCTTTCTCTGAAGCTTGCAAAGCATCGTTACTGAAATCGACTGTACTCCGATAATGAGCCTGAAGAATAAAGAAACGAATTGTCATCGGAGAATAAGCCTGTACCAACATTGCATGACTACCGTTAAAGAACTCATCCAACGTAATAAAGTTGCCCAACGACTTACCCATCTTCTGACCATTAATGGTAATCATATTATTGTGCATCCAATAATGTACCATATCATGTCCTTGCGATGCAACCGCCTGAGCAATTTCACATTCATGATGCGGGAATATCAAGTCCATACCGCCACCGTGAATATCGAAGTTTTCACCCAGATATTTCTTTCCCATGGCCGTACATTCGCAATGCCATCCGGGGAAACCATCACTCCACGGAGAAGGCCAACGCATGATATGTTCCGGCTGTGCACACTTCCAAAGAGCAAAGTCAATTGGATTATGTTTCTCTTCCTGTCCGTCAAGAGCACGTGTTGTATTGAGCATATCCTCAATATTCCGTCCCGACAAGATTCCGTACCGATGATCTTTATTATACTTCTCAACATCGAAGTATACCGAACCCTGGCTTTCATAAGCATATCCGTTATCCAGGATTTTCTTTACCAAATCAATTTGTTCGATAATATGGCCGGAAGCATGCGGTTCGATACTGGGAGGCAATACGTTCAGTGCGTCCATCGCCTGATGATACCGGTTCAGATAATACTGAACCACTTCCATCGGTTCCAACTGTTCCAGACGAGCTTTCTTAGCGATCTTGTCTTCTCCACTGTCGGCATCATGCTCCAAGTGACCAACATCCGTAATATTACGTACATAACGCACTTTATATCCCAAATGTTTCAAATACCGAAACAAGACATCAAACGTAATCGCCGGACGCGCATGTCCGAGATGCGCATCTCCATAAACCGTTGGTCCGCAAACATACATGCCGACAAAAGGTTCGTGCAACGGAACAAATTGTTCCTTTCTACGGGTCAACGTGTTGTAAATATGCAAAGGATGTTCCATAATTCAATCATTTAATATCGCAAAGGTAATATTTATCATTTCATTCCCGCCAGAAAGATAGGAATTTCTTTGCTTTATTCTTAAACGACATTCATCCTTTAAGGAGATGCTCCAATCACAACCTAATCAATATAACTTATTTATTTGAATCATCTTTCACAATTCTTCTATTCAACTATATTTCTGTCAAATAACGTGATTCAAAGACAATAAATCCATCACGTTCAATTTGATCTTTTAAAAAAGTATCCATATTCCGGTTCATGCGGATAAGATCAACTGAACATTCCAACAAATTCTCGAAGAAATGTTTTAGATGTGCAAAACGTATAAGTCCTGTAGGATCTGCTTCAATACAAATATCAACATCACTTGTTTCTGTATGTTCATTTCTTGCTACAGAACCAAATATACGCAAAGAACGTATTCCATATTCTTGCTGTAATTCTTGCCTACATGAATTAATTAAGCGAATACATTCCTCTCTTGTTTGCATATTCATAAATTTTCTTTTCCGTCATTCACCTGCTATAAACAAATCAAAATCTTTACCATCAAGGCTCCTAAATATTCCATCTATTTGTTGCCGTTCAAAATCAACATTACCTAAGAATGAGCCACAATGAACATTGGATTGATTATAGATTTCTACCTCAAATGATTTATCAGAGGTAAGATTTCCTTTAAAAGTCATAAAATTAGTATTTCCTATATACTGACACCAGCCTGTCATTCCATCCTTAGAACTATACATCTGCATAGCAAAAGGCTGTTTTCCTAAATGTCCTTCCCCATACATCGTTTTTCCATCAATCAATACTCCATCCAAATTATAATACTGATCATAAAAGAAATAATCACCATCAGCAGAACTTTTCCCCGTAGGTATAACTGTCTCTTGAGAGACAATATATTGATTATCCTTTCGAGAAATTACTCTACCCATTAATAGTTCTCTACTTTTCCCAGTCTCCATATCTATCCGGCAAACAATATCTCTATTCATATTTGAGTTAGACATATTATTACCCTTAATATCGAGATAACGATTATCCTTAACATAAAACGTATCTACAAGATATATCATAAAATCTTGATCTAACGATGCTAATCTATCAGTCTCCCCTGTACCTAAATTTCTTCGATAAAGAATATTACCATCGTTGTCGTTACAATAATAAACCCATGAGTTTTCTGTAGAATAAACAGTCATGACATGATTATTCGGATTTGACTTAATCTCATCAAAGTAAGTACTATTTTTAACCTTTCGCTTTTCAAAATAAGCATCGGTAATTTTATCACTTTCTTCCGATATATACCACCAGTTATCTTCTTTCTTAAAAACCAAATAGGCTTCATAATCTTTACAAGCCCCATCCGTTTGTACCTCCTTCACAAAATCACAGCGAACCGAGCCATCTGATAACTTTGTAAAAGAAACTTCTCCTTTAATTTTTTGAGAAAAGGAATCATATTTTTTCAATGTCCTGTAAAATAGATCTACACATTCTTTGGCAGTTACGGCTTGTCCATAAAATTTAACAGTAGATGTATATAACTGTTCCATAGCTGCACTACTTGCATAGTTATTTGTATTATGTATATAATTCCAACTTTCCATAGATTCCTTTATCATATCATAGTCTTCTGCTGAAATTTCATCTTTTACAGAATTTACTTCTTCTTTTATAACTTTCTCTTTTTCGTCAGAAATTTCTTTTTCACTTTCAACAGAAGTAATATTATTTTCTGTTACTTTCTCTGTATCGTTTTCATCAATGTCTGACGGGATTATATATTTATAGAAAAGTGTAATAAACAGAACACCACCAGCCGATATTGCTCCAATAAATCCTAAATTAGGCTTTCCTGTATTTATAGGAGCGTAATATTTATTTAAAGCATTGTGATTGAATATATGGTCTATCACTAATACTATAAATATAATAGTACTCATTGTGCCAATCCAAGACAAAGAACTAGTTAGACTCAATCCAAATTTACCGGCTAAGCTCTCCATCATACTAGTTGATAGAATTTTTTGCACTGTATCAGATAATGAATTTAAATATAATAACGTACATATTGAAGTAACTATACTCGTTATTTCTATAATCCACCTATTTATACATCTTGTAATTAAGCCTAAACTTTCTATCGCTGAAAATAGTAATCCTACAAAAACAAATACATTCTGATTTTGTTTGATATGATCTACAAGAGCAACGACACCTGGATCTGGCGCTGGCCTTTCATCTGAAAAGAAATCATAGATTTTACCTAAAAATGTATCGTCTAAAATCGAATTAACAAGATCTGTTTCGGCAAAAGGATTTAACGAGTTCGTAAGGCCTATAGCTATAAATATGAATATGATGTGAAGTTGAGACATCATTAAAGCTTTGTCAATTATCTTGCGATCAATTTTGTATGAATCATTTTGTTCTACAAAATATCTTATAATGAAGAAATAAGTTGTAGCAACTATTATTCCTCCAAATATGTATTTAAAAGTTTCCATCTGTTTTCATTTAAAACTCCAAGTTTTCTAATGTTTTATTGTCTATTCTTATTGTAGTTTCATCCGATTCATTCCACTCAATTAAAGGACAACCAACAAAAGCTTTTCTTTCAATAATCACAGTATTCTTAGGTAAAATGACTGTATTCAACTTCTGTAACCCCTCAAAAGCGCTAGAAGGTATAATAGATTGTGTCTGTAACCAATAGCAAAAATCATTATATTTACGTTCTTCGCTCAGTTTTTGAGGTGTTATTGTATTAATACTGTCTTTTACAAGCCTAATACTTTTATAAAGATGATCCTCTACCTGTTTGTAAACTTCTGGATCTGTCAAATTGGCTTTGCTTAATTCCTTATCTAATTCATCCTTCAATGCTTCATTAAAAACTTTATTAGAAATATAGTAATCTGTACCAACTTCTTCGCGATCATATTTTTGTTCTAAAACATCATTACTTAAACCCACGAGTAAAGATAAAAGCTCATGTTCGAATTTAGCTTTTTCCTGTTGTTCTTTTCTTGTTGGTAAATTCTTTAAATCTGTTTCCAGTAAAGTTTTATTTCTAATCAAATTATCCAATTCTTTTTTCTTTTTGAAATAAGCGGATAAGTCTATTGGTGTTATTTTTTGTAGCATTTCTTGATAAAAATCTAATTTTTCATCAGTAATTTTAATAGGATCATTTTTGGTTTGACTTTCCATAAAAACAATAAATAGAGAATCTAAAATATGGGCTTCACTTAAATCCAAAAGCTCCAAATTTCCCAATTTAGATATTTCTTTCAAGTTTTCATTCTTTATATTTCCTATTAGTTTCAATTTCTTTGGATAAGAGTAGGCTCCCTCAAATGTATCTCTTAAATTTGACTGATCATTTAAAATTAGAACACAATCTTCCGGTGCAGAATCTTTTACTAATTCTCTAAAATCTAAAATTGGATCTGCACAAAAACCATCTGTAGTCATTGCAAATTCGAGAGATGTTTTGTATTGTTGAAATTGTTTTGCTGGTGCAATTATTGTATCACAAAAAAACTTTTGTAGATCAATTGCTGGGGGATATTTCCCTGAAAATTGTATCGTAACGTTTGAAGATGAAAAATGTAAGGCATATTCAGCAATTGCCTTTAAATCCTTGGGTAAAATGATTTTTTTAAGATAAGGGAACTTATTATAAAAAATACGTACAGGTAATATAGAGTCATTTTCCAATTTGTATTTAACATCTTTCCCTGTATCTAATTGTCCTTTATATTTTCCTCCAGATACTATCAGAACATCTTTTAAATCTAATTCTTCCAAATAAGAACAATTACGAAGATATTCTAAATCATTACCGTTTATACTTCCGGTGATTTTCAGTTTCTGAGCATGTCCTTTTGATTTTAAAACAGATTTCAATTTCCCAGCTTTAACTTCTACTGAATATTCTTGAGCATTTGAAAGTTGAAAATTAAAACAGAGTGTGAGAAATAATATTTTTGTGATAATAAAAAAACATCGTCTCATAACATTTAATTGTTTAGATTATTTATATTCAATAATTTGTTAATAATAGCTTTGACAGCAAATAAAATGAGCTCTTTAAAAATAAAAATAACATCAAAAATTTTATGCTGCTATTATTTCCCTATTGCAACACTTATATACTTATCTTTCTTATATAAATGTACACCTGCATGAATTTTATGAGAAGTATTCTTCTCCCAATATACAGAAGTTATATTATCTTCATTCTCTGTTGATAATTTTGTAAATCCGCTTGCTTCAAACCAATTAGTAACGGCTTCAAATACTTCTTTATCATGGCCTACAAGTTTTAGAATTGGTTCAAATTTCAAAAAGAATGTTTCTGGTATGGCATATTCATTATAAACATATCCTGTTATTTCATTTACCCAACGTCCATTGTCATAATAATTTTCTTTCCACTTTTGTTCATAATTAGGTTTAATAACCTTGTCCGTAAAATTAACTTGTAAAGCTACCTTAAAAAATCGTTCTCTATTTAATGGCCATAATAAATACTCCTTATCTATCAGATCTGATACTTTATAATCTGCACTATATATTTGAGCAAATTCATATGGCTTAGTATTATACGTCACTTTATCAATACTACCATCGTTATTGATATATTTTAGTACTTTATTAACCTCCGCCTGTATATTTACATAATCACTATTTACACAAATATACCATTCTGGCACAGAAATTTTGTAAAAATTCTTAGTACTACTTTCATTTCCTTTTTTATCGATCAATACCCATTCATTATCATCTTTAGCATAAGAATATTTTCCTTTCTCTCCAAAAAGAAGTATTTCATCATATTTCGGCTCAGTAATTTCCGTACCATCACATGATAAAATTCCCTTTCTTCCATTATGCTCATAAATAAAAATATCTCCAGCTTTATATAATCCTTCATACTTGGCGCGAATTATTATATTCTCTTTTTTATCAATAAGTCCTTCATTTCCTACCTTATTCTCAAAAATAAGATAATCCTTACATGCTGGACGAAGTTGTTTATATTTTGTAGAAGCTTTTAATATTTTATTCCCATTTTTATCCATAATACCAAAACATTTTAAATCTGATATTAACTCCGTGTAAAAAATTTTACCATCTGCTATAAAATCAGAATCAGAATCAGATGGTCTATAGTGAAAAAGTTCTTTCCCTTCTTTATTTATTACGTAATTATTATCATCATTATCCTTTTGTACAATGCTTAATCCATCTTCAAATAAACTAACTCCCTTATAAATAGCATCTATTACAACTTTTCCCTTGGTATCTATATAGCCATATTTTCCTGATAATGTTTTAAAGTAAGCTAAACCTTCACTAAAATTTGAAACGGAAATTACAGGCTCATTTTTATATGTATCAAAAACAAAAGCCAAAGTTCCATCTAAGTGAATAAAACTAACAGGCTTATCTTTTTCAACAACTGGAGCTAGTCCATTGTTAAAATGACCTACTTGTACATATTCTTTTCCTATTTTCCTGAATTTTTTTTCAGCTGTATAAAATTCATATAATCCATCATCATTTTTTACAGAAAAACGACCTTCAAAAACAGATGAAGGTTCTTCTGTAAACTCATTTTCAATTAATGGATTACCTTCCCAATCAATTAACCCCCAGCGACTATCTTCTTCTGCTTTGAAAGCAAGGTGAGTTATTTCATTTTCATGTAAACGATTACAGGCACTGCAAATAACCATCATCAATAATGATATAGATAATAACCTTTTCATCCTACTAATTTTTTATTACTTCGATTGTTTATTTAATTCTTCTTGTATTTCTTTGAAAATAAATGCAATAATAGCAACATCCGTTAGACTTAATACAACAAACATCAATAAGTAAACCTAAATAATTAATACGTAATTACAAACAGCAAGCGAACTCCATTATAGTCATTGTTTCTTTCTGAATATATATCCTTCACATAGTCTATCAGTAATGTTACATTTCCTTTGACTTTTACAAGCCTTTTTAAAATGTAACTTTGTATTATGGGTATAAGTTTTTGAATCTTTTGAGGAGCATAATGATACCCTTGAGCTTTCAGTAACCATTGCTCTTTAAATGTTTTAATTAAGTTATTTCTGTCCATAATCGTATTAAAAAATTACACAATCCAACCAATACAAAAAGAAAGCGTGAGACTTTGTTCTGCTGCCCGTCAAACATCAGGTATCGCCAAACACCTCGAAAGAAACGGACGAAGAAACAATATTCTCACGCTGTTGAATATGTACATTGAGGATAAACACAAACTTCCCGGTTACATCCACCTTGATACATACGAATACAGAATGAGCGTTACATTGTCTCTATCCTTCTTTCTTGAAATTGGCGATTTCGATATCCATGATAAAGCAAAAAACGCTTTCTTTATAAAGTCAATCGGATTTCTCCCGCTGACAATGACAAAGATACGTTTTTTTTCAATGCAACGCTCATAGAGAATATTATTTCTTCAAAATTACATAAAAAACAGATTTATTCATAGATTCTTGCTAAAGGATATATTCCGAACAAACAGATTTCATGTATATACCATTTTGATCACAAATACAAGCCGTACAAATAATCCGTTTATCCATTTTCCATCTTTATCAACATGCCAAAGAACGCAAGAAAGAATAATTTTACAAGGGAGTAACGGATTACTCTTTCAGGGCAAAAATACAATAGGATATCACTGTTTTCCAATCATTTAGACGCTAAAAATCAGTTCTTGCAAAAGCGTTGAAAACTACCGCAACCCCCGTTACAAATTCTTATTTTTATGCCGACAAATTAATTACATCACTGATCAGGGCTGACGCATTACAATCATTTTTTACTGGAATCTAT
>ULTX01064658.1_pt1 | contig 22125 bp, 17 predicted proteins | sample 1958041 | NCBI WGS metagenome assembly ULTX01 (sample SAMEA4835747, study PRJEB28245) | human gut metagenome | biome: gut microbiome; material: fecal sample | place: Denmark | collected 2008
CAGACTTTGCAATATTTATGCTTAAATTTATAATCCCTCATATTTTTACGTTGATCCCTCATATTTTTACGTTGATCCCAAAATAGAAAGAAGATATGACCAGCGCAAAGCAAAACCGGATAAAAAGACTAAAGGCTAAATATCTACCAAATAGATATTTAGCCTTTTAATAGTCGGGATGAGAAGACTCGAACTTCCGACCTCCACGTCCCGAACGTGGCGCGCTAGCCAACTGTGCTACATCCCGATTTTTATGTCTTGTAATCGCTTCGGTAGTACCGTTCTCGATTACGGTTGCAAAGGTACGACTTTATTTTAAACTGACAAGCGTTTCGGCAAAAAAATTATCAGAAAATTTCATTTTTCTTTTTCCTATGCAGGCAACATACCTAGTAATTCAAACATTTTCCGATAGATAGCCGCTTTTTCCGGTAATGGCTTCGGATATGCCCGCGAAGAAGAAGGCATACGAAATAATTTCATATCTCTTCCTTGCCAGACAAAAGAAGAGAAAGATCCGACTGCCGGTTCTTCGACCGATACATACAACGACAAGACCGACAAAAGCGTATCCATGGCCTTTTGTCCGGTAACCACAATGGCCCGGCATTGTGGAATCTGACCCAATACCTGTTCCAAATCAATCGGTCGGACAATTTCAAGGAACTCATCCGAAGCATTTCCTTTCTGACGGATCACTTCTACACCGGTATCGCCTATTCCCAAACCTTTTTCCCGGCAAAAAGCCTTGCACTTCTCTTCACTGAACTTCCGGGGCGCTTCCAAAAAGAAGTCTTTGTCCGCATAAAATAAAAGTCCAAGAATTCTCCACATATCGTTTTGTATATTCGGATAGTAGAAATTCATGGACCAACGTTGCTGAGGCGGAGGAAAACTCCCCAACATCAGCAACTGTGTATTTTCCGGCAGAAAGAATCCCAACGGATGCTTCTCGGCTACGGTTTCTTTCATGCGTCTTTCTTTCCTTCTTTTGCCTGTTTCTTCTGATCTTCGCGAGCCAAAAGAACCACATTATAGACAAAGTCTGTTACCCATTGTTCTGAATAGCCCAAAGACTGAGCATACTTACGAACACTCCAGGCCGCTTTCTGTACACTCACATCGTTCCATTCCGAACGTGTCATGATTTCATGCACTGTCTTTACGGTCTGTGCGTAAAGCATCTTCTTCAACAACAGCGCCAAACGGAACTTCCATTGCATCAGATTACCCAACAGACTGAACAAATCATTGCAGAAACCTTGGAACATAAAGAAATAGGTCTTGATATCGTTCTGAGTCTTACAACATCTCCTCACCGACGAATCTATTTCCTTGAAGAATGTTTCGTTTAATCCATAATCCTGCATCAGGACTTTGCGGACACGTGCCTTTTCAGCAACACCTAATTTATTATTCTGAGTCGGAATCTTCAGCATACGCTTGAATAAAGCCATATCAGCCAGCATATTCAGATTCGTCACTCCCAAGTTAACGGCCATGACAGCCTGATAGTAAACCCGGATCAGTGAAACGAACTCTTCAACAGAACCTTTCGTCGTTTCTTCTGTTGTTTCCGGTGTATTTTTCTTGAATAATTTTGATAAGAAACTCATTTCATTATGATTTAACGCGCAAATATACAAAATATCACTGATTCAAACGCCACTCCCGATGATAAGAATCAACAGCTTCACGAACAGAACCATGCAATTGCAACAAATGATGCGCCGTATCGTAATCCAAACCTAACTCATCCATAATCATCCGCGTTCCCCGATCGACCAGCTTTTGGTTAGTCAGTTGCATATTCACCATCCGGTTGTTCTTGACTCTTCCCAATTGAATCATCGTAGCCGTACTGATCATGTTCAATACCATCTTCTGGGCCGTTCCGCTTTTCATCCGTGTACTACCCGTAACATATTCCGGACCAACAACCGGTTCAATGGCAATATCAGCCTCAGCCGCTATCGGAGAATCCGGATTACAGGCAATCGCGCCCGTCAAAATCCCTTCCTGACGCGCCTGATGTAAAGCACCGATCACATAAGGCGTCGTACCTGAAGCAGCAATGCCCACCACAACATCCCGAGAAGAGACATGATGTTCACACAATTCCTTCCAGCCTTTCAACGCATCGTCTTCGGCAGCTTCCACCGGATTCCGTAAAGCCTTCTCACCACCGGCTATCAATCCGATCACATACGTATTAGGCATTCCATAAGTCGGTGGAATTTCGGAAGCATCCAAAACGCCCAATCGTCCGCTTGTCCCGGCACCTAAATAAAACAGTCGTCCACCTTGCTTCATCCGCTCAACAATGCCTGTCACCAATTTCTCGATCTGTGGAATCACCTTTTGTACAGCCAATGCCACTTTCTGATCTTCCTGATTAATCTCCGTCAATAGTTCGTGTACAGATTTCTTCTCCAAATCATGATACAACGATTCTTGTTCCGTTATTTTCTGAAAACTCATTTCCCTACCTTATTATAATATAAAATCAGACCGTCCATAGGAGCCTTTTCTATCTTTCCCGGCATCAGCTCATATTTCTCGAGGACTTGCCGTAATACCGACTGAAAATAAAAAGCCACCGAACCTACAAAATGAACCGGATATCGGTCATGTCCCGTATATTGCATTACATTTCGTCGGATAAAGGCATCAAAACTACGATAAACCAATTGGAAAACCGGCTCTACATCCAAATGCTCTTTCAAGAATGGAACAAAGCTGGCCAGGTAACGATTCGGGAAAGGCTTCTTGTAAACATGTTCCAAAATAGAAGCCGGCGTCAGTTGGTAAGTTTCCATAAATTCCTGACATAGCAAAGCCGGTAACTGGCGCTTCAAACAATCTCCGATTAATAGTTTCCCCAAAACGGCACCACTGCCTTCATCACCTAAAATAAATCCCAAAGGAGAAATCTGTTCTTTTACCTCTTTCCCATCATACAGACAAGAATTGGAGCCTGTCCCCAAAATACAAGCGATACCAGTTTCGGTTCCACACAAGGCATGAGCGGCTGCCATCAGATCACTGTTCACTTCCACCGGAACAGACCAACAGGAATGAATCGCTTTTTCTACCAAAACATTCTTCTCGGGAAAAGCACAACCTGCCCCATAGAAGTAAACGGCATCAATAACCAATCCAGTCCATTGCGGATACAAAACCTGCTGAATCATGGCTGTCATTTGTTCTTCCGACTGGAAATAAGGATTCATTCCCGGCGTAAAACACCGGGAATGAATCTGACCTGTTTTCTCTACCAAGCACCATTCTGTCTTGGTTGAACCACTATCTGATATAGCAATCATTTTCCGTTATATAAGCGTACATTGAAGAATATATACCAAAGCTCCGGCTAAATAACCCAAGAAAGCCATTCCGGTAATCTTCTTCAAATACCAGCCAAAGCTGATTTGTTCCAAACCCATAACCACAACACCTGCCGCAGAACCGATGATCAGCATACTTCCTCCTACTCCGGCACAATAAGCCAGGAATTGCCAGAAAGTTCCATCTTGTATAAAGTTCATCCAATAAACCGGATCTGCACTGACTGCAACGGCTTCTTCCGTCATTACCGGATACATTCCAATCGCACCTGCCACCAAAGGAACATTATCAACTACTGCCGAAAGTGTACCAATAACCATATTTACAATAAAGACATTTCCGACAGAAGTATCCAACCATGAAGCAAAAGCGCCTAAAATACCTGTATATCTCAGTACTTCAACAGCCAATAAAATACCTAAGAAGAAAAGAAGGGTTGAACCATCAATCCGATGTACGACTTTCGATACACGCAACTTGCGGTCTTCTTCCAATGATTCTTTCTTGCCATAAATAAACTCAGTAAAGAACCACAAAATACTAACACCTACCATTACACCCATAAAAGGAGGTAAATGAGTCACCATTTTAAAGACCGGTACAAACAACAGACAAAGTATGCCCAAAACAAAGATATACAAACGTTCCCGATGCGCTAAGGCAAAAAACTCTTCCGGACTATTCGCTTGACCTTCATTCTCTAGAGTCGTTTGTTCAGGAGATGTAACACTCCCCTTCATCTGTCTGGCCATTAACAACATCGGAACAAACATCGACACCAGACTGGGAAGGATCAGATGCGGAATAGTTTCACCAGTCGATATGTTTCCTTTTACCCACAGCATAATTGTAGTTACATCGCCTATCGGAGACCAAGCGCCACCACTATTTGCAGCAATCACAATCATACTTCCAAAGAACCAACGGGTTTTCTGATCGGCTATGATCTTCCGAATAAGCATAATCATCACGATAGACGTTGTCAAATTATCCAATACTGACGACATAAAGAATGTCAGGATAGAAATCATAATCAACAAAGGCTTGGTCTTCCGCGTTGTGATCCGATTGGTAATAAACTCAAAACCGCCATGCACATCTATCAATTCCACAATAATCATGGCACCGACCAGAAATATCAATGTCTGACAAATTTCACCGATACTTACCAATATTTGATGACTGACGATATATTGCTGGCATTGTTCCATCAACGACAAAGAAGCCACTTGTGGATCTTGAACAAAAGCCTTAAATCCATCACTGGAAACCAAAGAATCAAATTCGGGACCGTTCATCACATACACAACCCATAAAATCGTTCCCGTCAACAAGGCTGAAGCCGCCTTGTTTATCTTTATCGGATGTTCAAATGCTATCATTAAATATCCGACAATGAAAATTGTTACAACCAATATCAACATCTATACTTCTCTTTCTATCTTTTATAATTCATAAATACATTCACTACACAAAAAAAATGCAGATCTGAAAGCAAATGCAAATATGTATAGATTGCATAACTTCCAGATCTGTATATGTATCTCCGGATCAAACCATCCGGAAAACCTGCTTTCAGCAACGCGTCTTATTGATGTTCACGGCGAAGCAAATCGTTTACAGTCTTCACTGGATTAAATGTTTCAATCGGGACTTCTACAAAGACTGTATTCCAGTCGCTCATAGCACCATTCCAAAGACCTGGCAACTCAAGAGCCTTCAATTCTTTACCATCTTTACTCTTATAAGAGATAAAACCAGTATTCTTATCTACATAATCCGGCAAATTGAACTTCTCGCCCTTATAGTTCTTAATCGCACAAACCAGATCAACAGGATTAAAGTGAGTTCCTTTCTCAAACAAGGCTTTCTTGACTGGATCATTCATGTCAATCTGTGAACTTTCCAATACTTGTAAAGAAACAGAATCATCCGGATTAACGGCTAAGAACGGACCACCACCCGGTTCTCCTACATTCTTCACCATACCACAAACACGCAATGGACGGTTCAGCTTATCCTTAATGTAAAGAACCAATTCGGCATCTTCCATCAACTTGATATCTGATTTCCGGGTACACAAATCGTTTTGCAGGAAATGAATCATTTCTTCAATCTGATCATGTGTGTATTTACCGGTATCAATCAATTCCAGATATTTGAAGATCTTTTCTTGCAGACTGACCAAAACACCTGCAATTAATTTCTTATAGATGATAGTTGCTGATTTGAAACTATCCGGAACCACATTATCAATGTTCTTAATGAATACAACGTCAGCATCTACATCGTTCAGGTTTTCGATCAATGCACCGTGACCACCCGGACGGAACAACAACTTGCCATCTTTATCCCGGAACGGAGTATTATCCATATTGACAGCAATTGTATCCGTACTCGGCTTCTGAACACTGAATGAAATATCATATTTCACAGAGAATTTATCTTCATAAGCATCTTTCTTCTCTGCAACCAACTGTTCAAACAAAGCCTGATGTTCCGGAGAAACTGTAAAGTGAATATTTACCTCACCCGCATTGTTCTTGGCATACATGGCACCTTCAGCCAAATGTTCTTCCATTGCAGTACGGAAAGTTTCAGGGTAAGTATGGAACAACAACAAACCTTTAGGCAAAGAACCATAATTCAAGCCGACCTTTTCCAATAAGTTTGAAACGACTTTCTTATATTCACCCAAGGCTACTAAAGCCGGAATATCCTTTCCCGTATTTTCCTGGCATTTCTGATTCAATGCTTTATAAAATGCGAATTTACGAATATCGGCAAAAAACTTCTTTTCAAAGTCTGTTGTAGGAACATCGTAGTCGGCAGAAAGGAATCCAAACAGATTCTTAAACATACGACTGGCAGCACCCGACGCCGGGACAAACTTAAGAATACGCTTGTTCTTTGTCAGATAAGCATCCCAGGCAGCCATATAAGCCGGCTGAGATTCTGCCGGAATCACCTTTATTCCTTTTTCAACAGAAGCCGATGCCTCTATTTCCAGAAAAGGAAACCCTTTCTCAAAACAGGATAACTGTTCCTCAATTTTCTCTTGTGAAATACCTTTTTCAGATAATTGCTCCAAGTCTTTCGCGTTTAACATAGTACACTATTTTTATGAATAAAATATTTTTTCTTCATCCTTAATACGCAAATGTATAAAAATACCGACAATAATATCATAGATATTTCAAAATAAAAAGATACTTTTACAACACGTTTTACCGTACTTGTCCTCAAATGGGCAAAATAAAGCATAAAGCTTATGGAGACATTACCATTTTTTACACCAGAAGAAAAGAAAGAATTCTTCACCAAATACAGATTACTGCTACGTAACCTGTATTCGTTCCTGGAAAAAGACGATATTTCCAAGATGAAGAACCTGATGAAGCAAGTTGTAGCCAAAGAATGTTATGGAAGAGACAAGAACGGAATCAATGGCCTGCTCAGAAATATTGATACGGCACTGATCGCAACGACTGAAATAGGTCTGAAAAGGACATCTGTACTGGCACTGTTACTCTACCGTCCCGTCTACAAAGGTGTTATTACCAACGAGGAAGTAAAAGAGTTATTTGGGGAAGACATCACGCTCATGATTCAACGTTTGCTTCGTACTTCCGACTTATACGCTCGAAATACGGCAGTTAATTCGGAGAATTTCCATCATCTGTTACTCTCGTTTGCCGAAGACGTGCGTGTCATCCTCATCATGATTGCCGACCGCCTCTGTATGATGCGGCTCGGAAAGAAACTGTCAGAAGACGACCGTATCCGACTGGCAACAGAAGCAGCCTATCTATATGCCCCATTGTCACACCGAATGGGACTTTATAAAATAAAAAGCGAACTGGAAGATTTGTCTCTTAAGTATATCGACCGGAAACAGTTCGATTATATCAAGCAAAAGCTGAATGAGACAAAACGTTCGCGCGACGCTTATATAGCCCGATTCATTGCTCCGCTGAAAGAAAAGCTGGAACAGGCAGGGTTTAAGTTTGAGATCAAAGGACGTACCAAATCTATTCATTCCATCAACAACAAGCTGAAAAAGCAAAAGGTGGATTTTGAGAATATCTATGATTTGTTTGCCATCCGGGTTGTTTTGGATACGCCTCTTGAAAAAGAACGCTCCGATTGCTGGCAGGTATATTCGATCGTAACGGATATGTACCAGCCAAATCCCAAACGATTAAAAGACTGGATTTCCATTCCGAAATCGAACGGATACGAAAGCCTGCATATTACGGTTATGGGTCCGGAGAATAAATGGGTAGAAGTGCAGATCCGAACCAAGCGAATGGATGAAATAGCCGAAAAGGGTCTGGCGGCACACTGGCGTTATAAAGGAGTCAAGGCCGAAAAAGGCTTGGATGAATTCATGAATACAGTGCGGGCTGCTTTGGAAGCAAAAGATTCCAATCCGCTGGATCTGATGAAAGATTTCCGGATGGATTTGTATAAAGATGAAATCTATGTCTTTACTCCAACCGGAGAACTGATCAAACTGGCTAAAGGCGCAACGGTGCTGGACTTTGCCTTCGCTATCCACTCCCAGCTGGGTTGTAAATGTGTATCGGCCAAAGTAAATGGGAAAAATGTTCCTATCAAATATGAATTAAACAATGGAGATACGGTTTCCATTGTCACTTCTCCTACACAATCGCCCAAACGGGACTGGTTGAATTTCGTCGTTACCTCAAAAGCCCGCGTACGAATCAAACAGGCATTGCGGGAAGAAATGGCCAAGATGGTTGATTTTGCCAAAGAGATGTTGCAACGACGGTTCAAGAACAGAAAGATCGACATGGAAGAGGCTTCACTCATGCGTTATATCAAGAAGAAAGGATATAAGACCGTAACAGACTTTTATGTTGATATAGCCGAAGAGCGTTTGGACCCGAATGTCATTATCGATGAGTTTTTGGATTTGATCCGTAAAGAAACCGAACAGCAAGAACATCTGCTTGCCAGAAGCGCGGAAGAGTTCGTTACTACGACCGAAGCGGAAGAGATAGCAACCAACAAAGATGTATTGGTAATCGACAAAAACCTGACCGGTATCGAATACAAGCTGGCCAAATGTTGTAATCCGATTTATGGAGATGAAGTGTTTGGATTTGTCTCTACTCAAGGAATCAAAATACACCGCATGGATTGTCCGAATGCACAGGAAATGTTCAGCCGTTTCGGCTATCGGATCATCCGTGCCAAATGGAGTGGCAAAGGCGACAACGGATATATCGTTACCTTGCGCGTAGTGGGTCGCGACGACATTGCCATTGTTACCAACATCACCTCTGTCATCGGCAAGGAAACCAATGTCTCTTTACGATCTTTACATATTGATTCCGTTGATGGATTATTCCAGGGTAACTTCACCGTTCAGGTAAGAGATACGACGACATTAAATCAACTGACTAAAAAACTCAAGACCGTCAAAGGCGTAAAGAATGTAGAACGCCTCAATACTTGAGCAAAACGGAATGTAAACGCTTTTAAAGTCCTTCCCAACGGCCGGGAAGGACTTCTTTTTTATTTTAAGTCACATTCGACCGCCGGATGTGACTCATTCTTATTTATCGGTCACAAAATTACGCCGGATGTGACTTATTCTTATCTATCAGTCACAAAACTACGCCGGATGTGACTCATTCTTATTTATCAGTCACAAAATCACATCGGATGTGACCTATTCTTATTTATCAGTCACAAAATTACGTCGGATGTGACTTATTCTTATCTATCAGTCACAAAACTAAGCAGGATGTGACTTATTCTTATTTATCAGTCACATCGGATCGGCAATTTCAAGATTACACATAAAAGAAACGGCATAAATCCGTAATGGACTTACACCGTTTCCTGTTACTATGACGATTTATGTATAAATCTTATTTCACAATTACCTTTTGAGCAACTTCCCCTTCGATAGCGACAATCAGCAAGCCACGAGAAGCCGGAACTGTAAAGCGATCGCTTGTTACCAAATAGTTACCGACAATCTTTCCTAAGATATCCGTCAGGACAATCTTCTTGTCTCTGGCATTCATTACGGTTACCGAATTATGACCACCAGCAACAACGACAGATGTCGGAGCTTCTATTTCTTCATTTGCTGTTGGAGCAGAAGCCTTTTCTGCAGAGAAGTTCATACCCGTATTCGACATTACCAAGGTATTGGCAATCTGTGAAACGAATGCACCACCCTTTACATTGATATTTTCCAACCACAAGCTACCGTCTTCATTCTTCCTCAAAGAGAAGTAAGCCGGACTATTCTTGGATGTTCGGATTGTATCATTTGAAGGAATAAATCCTAAACGATTCTTTCCCTCATGCTGCACTGTATCAATAGCTGACAGATAATAGCGGACATCCGAAGTCTCATCATCTGCACCAATCATGCAAGTAGAGATTAAATAGACAGGTTTACCCGGGATAACGGTATCCGCCTTTTCAATCTTGAATGAGAAGTTATCAGCCGTATAACCCGCTTTCGTAATTTCCTGACCTTCGTTCTTCATTTCGGCCCACAAAGTAAGCGGATTCATCGTCAGGAATTTCCCATTCGAACCGAAACGCAGGTGTGAACTTTTCACGGCCTCGTATTGCGGAGCGTCAATGATATCGACATCAAATTCTACAGCTTCCGATTTTTCTTCGCTCAACAGCAAATTAGATTGTGTACTATAAGTAACATATTCCTTACCCACTGTCATTTCATAAACAGTACCATCATTCGACTGTCTGAAGACAATACCCAATGGATCTTTCTGGTAACTTGACATGATTAAAGAACCAGTTTTAGAATCTTTCACTAAAACCCGATCACCAAACTGATCAGCCAAGCGATATGAAACCGTATACAAGGTATCACCTAAAGACTGTGCTCCGGCAGTTTTCTCTTCCGTTCCAGCAAACAAACGGAATGAAGTAGCTTCTTTTTCCATATCTGCCAATAACAAAGAATCTGAAACAGAGATAGGAACTGTTCCTCCAACAGCATTCACATTCAGCTGAATGGTTTTCTCTTTCAACTCAGCTTCTGTAAGGCGAAGAATACCCAGATATTTATCTTTCAAATCCACCTTCGGCTGATATTCAAATGAAAGTGTATCAGTTCTTCCTGCTACCGTATAAGCACCACTTACACCATTAACAGCAAAGATTTCACTATTAGCAGCATACGAAGTATTACTCAGACGATCTACAATACTATATTTACCATTTTCTTCCTTTACATACCATTGTCCGTCCGGATTATAAACAGAAGGAGTTTCAGAAGCATATATTTCATTTCCATACAGGTATTTGCCGGCATTCGCAGCCTTTCCTACATTCTTCAAGAAATAAACGCCAGAGCCGTTTGCCAATGTCACCGGGGTTCCGCGGCGGGTCGTAATAAACGGAGCTGTGCCTTGAGTTGGAAACATCATATCATCTTTTGATGTAGTTTCACTAACCGTCAGTACTTTTTTATCGCCTAACGTAGCATAGACTACTTGGAAGTCTTCGCTATATCTATTATCTATACTCAATGACGGTGCTTGCTTAACAAAAACGGCAACAGAATCGTTCTTCAAGTCAATCGTAAACTTAAACTTTTGGAAGTCTTCATTTCCCCAAGTATGCTTACCACCATAAGTTGAATCAGCAACAAACTTAAAACCGAAAGAATTTTGTGCACTTGAAATCTCTGTATAAAGCGTATCAACACCTAAATATTTAGCTTTTCCATCAGGAAATTCCTGATCATCCTTATATTGGAGCTTCAAATAACCATCTTCAGTCTCTTTAGCAATCAATTCCTTGCCACTGAAAATATCGCCTTCATACTCTCCTCCTAAATCCATATAGAAAGTAGAAATGCCATCACCTAATTCATCCGCTTTAAGGGTATATGAATTAGTTGCCACTATTTTAAATTCAGAAGCATTAGTAGTAACTAATGACAAAACACCATCTTCACTTATTGATAAACCATACGATTTACCATCACCAAAATAACCTTTAATTGCATTACCATCACTAAATGCCCATTCTGAAATACCAGCTGGATCTAATTTAGTTGTTGCATTTTCTTTTGCAGCAAAAGCTAACAAAGCATTGGTCGCCTTATTTCGGAATTGATAAACAATTCCTCCAGAAGTTGTACGCTTTGTTATTTGCCACAATGTTGAATCCAACAAAGCCTTTGATTCTGCAATAGTTTTTTTTACTATAACAGAGTCTGATACAACTCCATCTACAGCTAAATAATAGCCGTTTGATTCTAATTGATAATAATAGCCTTCTTTCCATTCTGTATTATCAGCAGCCCCTGCAGAGAGAGATACAGCTAATAAAGCAGTTGATAACAATGTAAATCTTTTCTTCATATGTTTTTAATTTGTTCTTATTCTGATCCTTTTTAATCAATAACTTAGCAAAGATAGAAAAAGTTCATGACTTTGTCCTATCCATGTCCGGTTTATGCGCCAAATCCACATTTTATTGTACAAAAACCCGTATTTATAATACCAGATACAACATTATTACACCGGCAAAACAGAAGTAACGAATATTAAAAACGAAAGTAATTGGAATCATTCCCGATTCTCGGGAGTTTTAAAACACATATCGCATGGACATTGGTTGGAAAGGTCAAGAAAGAGTATATCATAACTATAATCTCTTATAAATAAAAAAGCCCGGCATATAACATCCGGGCTTAACGATAATATTAATAATAGTGTAATAAAAGATTGATATAATCATTTATTTTTGCTTTAAACAAAAATAAGAGTATGTTTCCTTTTCTACACTACAAAGATATATAATTCCTTTTGAATAATAATCAGAATCAAAAGAATCTTTCTAAACGGTATGTTTTCTGAACAAAGCCGATTGTTTTCTGTACAAAAGGTTTCAATCCTTAGCCTGATGTATGGTCAGCTGCGGGAATGGGAAACCAATACCCTCTGCATTGAAACGCTCATATACAATACGTGTAATATCAAAATAAACATCCCAATAATCGGCACTCTTCACCCAAACACGTACTACATAATTTACACTACTATCAGCCAACTGGCTCATGGCAACAAAAGGAGTGGCCGGTTCTTGCAGGATGCGTTCGTCTTGGGCCAAGATATCTTCCAAAACACTCTTTACCTTCGCATAATCTGTTCCGTATTCCACACCAAACGTCCAATCCACACGACGTTGTTGCTGATTGGAATAGTTGATCACCGCATTGCTGCTCAACGAGCCGTTCGGGATATAAATTACTTTATTATCCCCTGTTGTCAGCACGGTATGGAAGATCTGGATTTCCTTTACCGTCCCCGACATATTCAGGGCCTCAATAAAATCGCCTACTTTATACGGCTTGAAGATCAAGATAATCAATCCTCCGGCAAAATTAGACAGGTTACCACTCAGGGCCATACCAATTGCCACACCGGCAGAAGCCAACAAAGCTGCAAACGATGCCGTCTGCACACCCAAAGCACCCACCACCGAAACAACCAGCAGAACCATCAAGGTGATATGAACCAAACTCCCGACAAAGGTTTTGATGGAAGGATCAATATTCCGCTTCAACAAAACCCGCTTCACGAATTGATTGATTAAACCGATCAAAAAGCGACCGATAACAAAAACCAACAAGGCTTTTACCAACGTCCAGCCCAAAGCTGCACCCTGCTCAATCAGGGAATCCATTGCGCGCGACAATTGCGCACCTGTCTCGACTACTTCTAATAAAATCATAATACGTATATTTAATTTGGTTATTGAATCCGTTTCTTATTCCGCTTCCGGCCGAAGTCTTATTAAGTTTTACAAAGCTATAAATAATTTATATTTGAACAAATAGCCGAAATAAATCCGTAGTTTTGCACGTGCTTATTTAATAAACAAATTAAATGGGAAAAAGATTTATATTTCTTTCGTTTTTTTTTATTTCTTGTGGCTTCGGATCTCTTTCTGCGCAGACTTATGAAGAATGGATACAGAAAAGCTGTGATTATTTTGATAAAAACGATTTAGTTTCGGCGGAAGAAGCGCTCAAAAACGCCATGCGCGAAGAACCGGGTAATCCGGCTAATTTTGCTTTACTCTGTAATTTAGGAACAATTCAACGGAGACAAGGAAAAAAACAAGAGGCAATCGTTTCTTATACAGCTGCGTTAAGCCGTCACCCCAAAAGCGTTACCATATTGGAAAACAGAGCTTCGCTTTATACGGAATTGGGAGAAATAGACAAAGCCATTAACGATTATAATGCGTTGCTGATTGTAGATCCGGAACATCAGGAATCACTGTATGCACGCGGACTGCTTTATCTGGCACAGAAGAAATATGCAGCGGCTGAAGGTGATTTCGACAAGATTCTCCAACTGAACGAAAAGTCCGTTTTAGCCCGCATGGGATATGCCATCTTGGAAAAGACGCGAGGGAATTATGATGAAAGCGAACGGATCTATAATTACCTGATTGATAAAATGCCTCGTGACTGGATCTTGTATGAAGGAAGGGCTGATCTTTATTTCTTGATGGGGAAAAATGCCCGTGCCATGAGCGATATTAATCGGATTTTCGTAGAAAGTACGCCCAATGCTTCTTTATATATCTTGCGAGGAAAAGTCAAATTGGCACAATATGAAAAAGAATCGGCCAAGAAAGATTTCTTGAAAGCGCAGGAAATGGGCTATGATCAAGCGATCGTGGAAGAACTATTACGAATGTGCGAATAAGTATAAGCTTTTCAGTTTTTGAGTTTATAAGTTTCATCCCTCGAAGGATACAAAAACTTATAAACTCAAAAAACATCAGTACTCATTATTTCTTTTTAATGTACTCAACGATCCATTGACCAACTTCTTTAGTACCGTATTTGGCTCCACCTTCAACCTGAATTTCCGGTGTACGAACACAAGCATCCAATGAAGCATCTACAGCTTCGCGAATCAGTGCACCTTCAGCCTTTAAATCGAAGTATTCAAACAACATGGCAACGGAGAGAATTTGTGCCAACGGATTAGCGATATTCAATCCTTTTGCCTGTGGCCATGAACCGTGGATAGGTTCAAATACCGGTGTACTTTCACCCGTAGAAGCAGATGGCAACAAGCCCATTGAACCACTGATGCAAGAACCTTCGTCTGTCAGGATATCTCCAAATGTATTCTCAGTCACCATAACATCAAAGAAAGTCGGTTCCTGAATCATACGCATGGCGGCATTGTCCACATACATATAATCGGTAGTCACTTCCGGATATTTCGGAGCCATTTCCTGAGCAATTTGTCTCCACAGACGAGAGGAGGCCAATACATTTGCCTTATCTACAACCGTCAGATGTTTACGACGCTTCATGGCATATTCAAAACCAACCCGCAAGATTCTTTCTATTTCCGGACGTGTGTACATGTTCGTATCGTAGGCCTTGTCGTTGTCCTGATATTTCTCTCCGAAATACATTCCTCCGGTTAATTCGCGGATGCACAAAAAATCGGCACCTTCTACCAGTTCAGCGCGAAGCGGAGATTTATGCAACAAGCATTTGAATGTCTGCACAGGACGAATATTTGCGAAAAGTCCCAAACGCTTACGCATAGCCAAAAGTCCTTGTTCCGGACGCACTTTGGCTGTAGGATTGTTATCAAACTTCGGATCACCTACCGCCGAGAATAATACAGCATCAGCCTCCTTACAAATCTGATACGTTTCTTCAGGGAACGGATCACCCACCTTATCAATAGCATCTGCTCCACAAAGAGCATACTTATAACTTACCTGATGAGCAAACTTCTCACATACGGCAGTCATAACATCTACACCTTGTACGGAAATTTCCGGTCCGATTCCGTCGCCGGCTAATACAGCTATTTTGAAATTCATTTTCTTTGATGATTTATTTTGTTTACTATTATTCTTCTATCATATTCAACATTTTGATGGTAGCTTTGATAGCCGCCTCTGTTTGATCGGCATCCAAGCCTCGAGTTCGGAATACCTTTCCTTCGAAACTCCAAGTAATGACAGTTTGCACAAAGGCATCAGTCCGTCCGCCTGGTGGAATTGTTACCGCATAGTTGGTCAACATCGGGAACTTCCGGCCCAACGTCTCCTTATAGACTTTCCGCAAGGCACGAACGAATGCATCATACTGACCGTCACCGCTCGAACTTTCTTCGTATTCTTTCCCGTTGATTTCAATCTTCAGGGTTGCCATCGGTTTCAAGCCATAGGCCAGATTGACGATATAACTCTTCAGTTTTACCTTCTCACTGACAACACCATGTTTCAACACGTCACTGACAATATACGGAAGGTCTTCGGGAGTAACGACTTCTTTCTTATCTCCCAATTCAATAATCCGTTCCGTCACCTTACGCATCGACTCTTCATCCAAATCCAGTCCCAAAGTTTCCAGATTCTTACGGATGTTTGCCTTACCGCTATTCTTACCCAGCGCATACTCTCGCTTGCGTCCGAAACGTTCGGGAAGCAGATCATTACAATATAAGTTGTTCTTATTATCTCCATCAGCATGAACACCTGCCACTTGCGTGAAGACATTCTCTCCTACAATCGGTTTATTAGCCGGAATGGAGATTCCTGAATACGATTCGACCATGCGGCTTACCTCATTCAGCAAGCTTTCGTCGATATTCGTGATCGCCTGGAAATGATCTTTTAATATAGCTTGCACACTCGATAAAGGAGCATTACCTGCACGCTCGCCCAAACCATTGATCGTTGTATGCAGCCCTTTGACTCCGCTTAACACCGCTGCCAACACATTACTTACAGCCAAATCGTAGTCATTATGAGCATGGAAATCGAAATGTACGCCAGGATAACGCTTCTTCATCTTACGCATATACTCGATCACCTGCAAAGGATTCAAGATTCCCAATGTATCCGGTAGCATAAACCGACGGATTGGCAGGGCTGTCAGCGCATCCATCAGTTGGAAAACATACGACGGTGAGTCTTTCATCCCATTACTCCAATCCTCGAGATAGACATTCACTGACAAGCCTTTTTGTACAGCGTATAAAACGGTCTCGGTAATACCCGCTATGTGTTCTTCGGGATTTTTCTTCAACTGGCAACGGCAATGCTTTTCCGAACCTTTACACAACAGGTTAATGACTCTACATCCCGCATTATAGATCCAATCTACCGATACGTTTTTGTCAACGAACCCCAGGACTTCCACCTTCGGAAGAAGATCTCGCTGGGCAGCCCAATTACAAATCATCTTAACGGCATCGAATTCGCCTTCCGACACACGCGCCGAGGCTACTTCCACCCGATCTACTTTTAAATCCTCAAGTAACAAACGGGCAATCATCAACTTTTCATGTGGCACAAACGAAACACCACTGGTCTGTTCACCGTCGCGCAACGTCGTGTCCATGATTTCTATACGAGGATGTTTATTCTTCATACTAAAAATTAAATTCTTTATTTGGAACGGATACCTATTCCAAAGTTCATCATCTACCTATTAAAATGAATACACAGGCTGAAATTCTTATATACACCCTTTAATTTCTTTAGTTCACGTCGAGAATTACTTAGTTCACGTCGTGGATTAAGTAGTTCACGCCGTGGATTACTTAGTTCACGCCGTGCACTAAAGAATATGGCGTTAGATTGAATATTATACCTACCGATCAAAAGAAGAATTAACGATAGGCAGAAAACCTATACTAACGCCTCAATAAGAATAAAAAACTTCTCCTGATCAATATTTTCGAGCTTGTTCAAAAGCTTCTACCTTTCCTCGGTTTTCAACCAGGAAATCTACATCATCCAACCCATTCATCAAACAATGCTTCTTATAAGCGTTGATTTCGAAATGCTCCGATTTTCCGGTTGCTTTATTCGTAATCGTCTGCTCCGGCAGATTAACTTCGACTTCCATCTTCGGATCAGCGTAGATAGAATCAAACAATTCCTGCAAAAAAGCCTCGCTCACCACCACCGGAAGAACAAAGTTGTTCAATTCATTATTCTTGTGGATGTCGGCAAAGAAGCTAGAAACCACAACCCGGAAACCATAACCGGCTATAGCCCACGCAGCATGTTCACGACTTGAACCAGAACCAAAGTTCTTTCCAGCCACCAGAATTTGTCCTCCGTACGTTGGATCGTTCAAGACAAAATCGGTATTCAACGAACCGTCGGGACGATAGCGCCAGTCACGAAACAGGTTATCCCCGAAAAACTTTTCCTCTCGTGTAGTTGCTTTCAAGAAACGAGCCGGAATGATCTGATCGGTATCCACATTTTCCAGCGGAAGCGGGACACACGTACTTGTTACTATATTAAATTTTTGTTTCATAAATAACTTCTCAAAATAAAAGACATATTACAAAAGAGTTCTAGGATCAGTAATGACGCCTGTCACTGCAGCTGCAGCCGCCGTAAGCGGACTAGCCAACAAAGTACGCGAACCTGGGCCTTGACGACCTTCGAAATTACGGTTACTAGTCGAGACGGCATATTTGCCAGCAGGAATCTTATCGTCATTCATAGCAAGACAAGCGGAACAGCCCGGCTGACGAATCTCGAAACCAGCTTCTGCCAATACCTGATCCAAACCTTCTTCCCGAATCTGGGCATCTACCATCCAAGAACCAGGAACAAGCCATGCTGTGATATGTTCCGCTTTCTTCCGACCTTTTACAACGGAAGCAAAAGCCCGGAAATCTTCGATACGTCCATTTGTACAAGCGCCCAAAAAGACATAATCTACCGGCTTGCCTAACAACGACTCGCCTGGCTGGAATCCCATATAATGCATGGATTTCTCAAACGAACCTTTCTCTACTTCGCCCATTCCCCCGGTTGTCGGAATAGAATTCGTAATTCCCATACCCATTCCCGGATTGGTTCCGTAAGTAATCATCGGTTCAATGTCAGCCGCATCAAAACGTACTTCTTTATCAAAGACAGCATCATCGTCACTCTTTAAAGTCTTCCAATAAGCCAAAGCCTTATCCCATGCTTCCCCCTTCGGTGCATATTCACGTCCCTTCAAATAGGCGAAGGTCACTTCATCCGGAGCAATCATACCGCCACGTGCTCCCATTTCAATAGAAAGATTACAAAGAGTCAGTCTTCCTTCCATTGTGAGACTGCGGATTGCTTCGCCGGCATACTCAACAAAATAACCGGTAGCCCCACTAGTAGTCATCTTTGACATCATATAAAGAGCCACATCTTTTGCGGTTACCCCTTTACCCAACTTGCCATCAATCGTAATCCGCATAGTTTTCGGACGAGACTGCAAAATACATTGGGAAGCCATGACCATTTCCACTTCACTCGTACCAATACCAAAGGCTACGGCACCAACAGCTCCGTGTGTAGAAGTATGTGAGTCACCACAAACAATAGTCATTCCTGGAAGAGTTAATCCTCGTTCGGGACCAACAACATGAATGATTCCATTCTTCGGATTCATCATGCCGAAGTAAGTCAAACCAAATTCTTTAGCATTCTTCTCCAGCGTATCCACCTGAGTCCTTGAAACCGGATCTTCGATCGGTTTGTCCTGATCGTGTGTCGGTGTATTATGATCCGGCATACAGAAGATATGATCCGGACGGAAACAACTTAATCCTCTTTCCCGCAATCCTTGGAAAGCCTGCGGACTTGTCACTTCATGACAATATAGTCTGTCAATATATAACTGGACAGGCCCATCTTCCACTTGCTGAACTACGTGGGCATCCCATATTTTATCAAATAGCGTATTCATGCTCTGTTATTTTACAAATTTATTAATAGCGTCAATGTAAGCTTCTACCGAAGCAGCGATGATATCCGTATTAGCTCCGAAGCCATAGTAAACATGACCGTCGTATTCCACTTGCATGTGTACTTTACCCACATCATCACTACCTTTACTAATAGCCTGGATCGTAAATTCCTTCAGTACCATCTGACGATGTATGATCTGCTTCAATGCTTTGATGGCTGCATCTACAGGACCATTTCCTGAAGCCGCCGCTTCAAATTTCTCACCAGCTATACTCAATCCTAAACTGGCTACAGAACGGACACCTACACCACTCGTCACTTGCAGATAATCCAATTTGATATGATGATTCATTGTCCGGTCAGCTCCTGCCAATACAAGTACATCATCATCCGTAATTTCTTTTTTCTTGTCTGCCAGTTTCAAGAAATCCTCATAGATCTGATCCAACTTTTCCTGATTAGTCTCTATACCCAACACATGCAGACGATGCTTCAGAGCGGCACGTCCACTACGAGCCGTTAAGACAATAGCATTATCATCAATACCAACATCTTTCGGATCAATAATCTCGTAAGTCTGTACATTCTTCAAAACTCCATCCTGATGAATTCCTGACGAATGTGCAAAAGCATTTCTTCCCACAATCGCCTTATTCGGTTGAATCGGCATATTCATCAAACTAGACACCGTCCGGCTGATACCATATATTTTGGTAGTATTGATATTAGTCGTAATTCCACATTCTTTATGGCTCTTGAAAATCATGGCTATTTCTTCCAAAGAAGTATTTCCGGCACGCTCTCCAATGCCATTAATCGTTACTTCTACTTGACGAGCTCCATTCAGTACACCTTGAACGGTATTGGCAGTAGCCATTCCCAAATCATTATGGCAGTGAGTTGAAAGAATAGCCTTTTCGATACCATCCACATGTTCCATCAGATACTTGATCTTGGCACCATATTCATCAGGCAGACAATAACCGGTTGTATCCGGAATGTTCACGACAGTGGCACCTGCTTTAATGACAGCTTCTACCACACGGGCCAGATATTCATTATCAGTACGCCCTGCATCTTCACAGTAAAACTCAACATCATCCACATACTTACGAGCATATTTAGTTGCAGCAATCGCTCTTTCAATAATTTCTTCTCGTGTCGAATTAAATTTATATTTAATATGAGGATCAGAAGTTCCGATACCCGTATGGATACGAGAACGCTTAGCAAACTTCAAAGCTTCAGCAGCAACATCAATATCCTTTTCAACTGCACGAGTCAAAGCACAAATCGTAGGCCAAGTCACAGCTTTAGAAATCTCAACTACACTCTTAAAATCACCTGGACTTGAAACCGGAAAACCAGCTTCAATAACATCAACTCCCAAAGCCTCTAATGCCTTTGCCACTTGAATCTTCTCAACAGTGTTCAACTGGCATCCGGGAACCTGCTCCCCATCACGAAGTGTCGTATCAAAAATAAATAATCTGTCTGACATATCTGTTTTATCTTATAGAATTATATACAAATAAAAAAGACCTTTCTCACAGGGAAGCGAGAAAGGTCTTTATCCTTATTTCATCTTACAGAATCACGCACCGTCTCACTTCCTATCCTGTTGCCAGAGTAGAATAATAATAATACCCAACGAATTCAATAGACTGTTACGCAAAATCTGTTCCATTTGAATTATCTTTTTTCTATTTATCTTTTTGACGGTGCAAAGTTACATTGTTTTCTGAAACCACAAAATATATTCCTAACTTTTTTCGCAATAAAAATTACAAACCGTAAGAAAAATATTAAAAGTAACGAGAATCTATCAGGATAATTCGTGTAAAATGACTTTTTAAGCTGATGTGAATATACTTTCTTTCAGGTATTATCAGCTTATAAAATACATCAATTTAGGTATTGATTGAGCTTTTGAAATAGGAGACCTTTGCAATCGTTACTAACATTAAAACATATCAGAATGAAAAAAACAGGAATTTTCTTCGGTTCATCCAGTGGAACGACCGAAAATATTGCGAACCAGATAGCGAATCTGTTAAATATTCCAGCAACAGATGTATACAATGTCGCGACAGCTTCTCCAGCCGATCTAGGAAAGTATGAAGTTCTACTATTTGGCAGTTCGACATGGGGCGCTGGAGACTTGCAAGATGATTGGTTTGATTTCCTTGCTAAAATCAAATCATTGGATTTGTCTGATAAATTGATCGGACTGTTCGGCTGCGGTGATTCGGCTTCTTTTGGCGATACATTCTGTGATGCCCTAGGCACAATTTATCAAGAGCTACAAGGAACGGGGGCTAAATTCATCGGAACAGTCAGCACAGATGGATACTCTTTTGATACTTCAACGGCCGTCATTAACGACCAATTTATCGGATTACCCCTCGATGAAATGAACGAAGACGATCAAACAGCTGAAAGAATAGAGAATTGGATAGAACAACTGAAAACAGAAGGACTAGCGTAAAGTATTATCAAAGACTGCAGAATTTATGGTTATGACGAGCACTGGCATTCCGGGTGAAATAAAAGTATTCCTCAATCACATCTACGAATATAAAAAAGGAGTACGCAACATGGTTTTATGTACATTAAACAAATGCTATGAACCGATAGCCGTCGAACGGTTGGAAAATCAAAAGATTTGCTTTATCAAGCAAGAGGCCAGCGATCGCTGTGTCAATCTTTACTTTGGCAAACCGGAATGTATCGAAACCATCCGATTGCTTGTCACTCGCCCTCTTAACCAATTATCTCCTGAAGAAGATTTCATTTTAGGAACATTGCTGGGATATGATATATGCCAGCAATGTAAACGATTCTGCTCCCGCAAGCATCCTTGAAGGTACATTCTCCACGACTACATGAACAATGTTTTCGCTGGTTATTTGGATAACTACCTAAGAAATCGTCTTGTTAAGGTCTAAAAAGAAAGAAGCCGCTTCAACAATTTGTTGAACCGGCTTTCATTCTCTC
>ULTX01018087.1_pt1 | contig 22051 bp, 16 predicted proteins | sample 1958041 | NCBI WGS metagenome assembly ULTX01 (sample SAMEA4835747, study PRJEB28245) | human gut metagenome | biome: gut microbiome; material: fecal sample | place: Denmark | collected 2008
CGAACTCTGCGCCTACACGTTCAGCTCAGCCTATGAAGCTGCGGTGGCGCTGTTCCATAAATGCAAGGGCATGACGGCAGTTTTTGCCATGTCAGATATAATCGCGGTGGGTGCCGTGCGCGCGTTCCTTGATATGGGAAAGCGGGTGCCGGAGGATATTTCGGTGCTTGGTTTCGACGGTATCGAGCTGGCAGAATACAGCAACCCGCGTATCGCGACATTTGCCCAGCCGCTTCACCAGATATCAAGTCTGTCTGTGCGTATGCTGGTGAACATGATCGAAAACGATGCCGAAGCAAGTCACGTGACGCTTCGCGCGCAGTTCAGGTCTGGCGGCTCACTGGGCAGGATATAATTCAGGAACGCTGAATATAACGACCTGTTCAGACGAGCGTACTCACGCTTCTGATTTTATCGCGCTTCGCTTTATTCAGCGCACCCTTACATTCGCCGTGGGGAAGCCCGCGGAATTCTGGAGGAAAAACATGAGAAAAAGCGGTGTTTTGCTGCACATCGCGTCACTGCCGAATGATTACGGCATAGGCACGATGGGCAGGGAAGCCTACAAATTTGTGGACTGGCTAAGGAGCGCCGGTCAGAGCCTGTGGCAGATACTCCCGCTGTCGCAGACGAGTTACGGCGACTCGCCGTATCAGAGCTTTTCGATATTTGCAGGGAACCCTTACTTTATAAGCCTTGAAACGCTGGAGGAAGAGGGGCTGCTGCAGCATGACGAATACGCGGATATCAGGTGGTGCGAGGACCCGCGTTACATCGACTATGCTACGATGTACGAGAATTTCTATAAGGTGATGAAGCTCGCTTACGGGCGCTTTTCAAAGAGTAAGAATGGTAACGTTTCCGAAGAGTATGGGAAGTTCCTTTCTGAAAACCCGTGGCTGGAGGACTACACCTTATTCATGGCGTTAAAGGATGCCCACAAGGGAAAGAGCTGGAGCGAATGGGAAAAGCCCCTGCGCCTGCGCGACGCAAAAGCCGTGGTTTCCGCGAAGAAGAAGTATGCAAGGGAAATGGACTTTTACGCGTTCCTGCAGTTCAAGTTCTTCCAGCAGTGGTTCAAACTCAAGGAATACGCGAACAGCAACGGAATTGAGATAATCGGTGATATTCCGATCTACTGCGCTCTGGACAGCGCCGACGTGTGGTGCGAGCCCCGGCTGTTCCAGCTGGATAAGAACAGGGTGCCGACGGTGGTTGCCGGGTTCCCGCCGGACGCATTTTCGGCTGACGGTCAGCTCTGGGGCAATCCCATCTACGACTGGGACAGAATGAAGCTTGAGAATTACCGTTGGTGGGTCGGCAGAATGAGTTTTGCGAAGAAGCTTTATGACATCGTGCGCATCGATCATTTCATCGGCTTTAACAGCTATTACGCGATACCGTTCGGCAACAAGACCGCACACGGTGGTGAATGGCGCGAGGGCCCGAAGTACGATCTGTTCCGCGTGATAAAGGAGCAGACCGGAAAGGACGGAATCATTGCCGAGGATCTCGGAATAATCACACCGTCCGTCAGAAAGCTGCTCAGACAGGCTGCCTACCCCGGAATGAAGGTGCTGCAGTTCGCGTTTGATCCCACCGGAAAGAGCGAGTATCTCCCGCAGAACTACACATCGCAGAACTGCGTGGTTTACACTTCCACGCACGACAACGACACGGCGCTGGGGTGGTTCAACGACCTCGACCGCGAAACGAAGAAGTTCGTGAAGGAATACCTCGGTATCAGCAGGGCTGCGGAGTTACCCGGGGCGTTCATCGACATCGCGTGGAAGAGCACCGCTGACATGGCAATGACGACTATGCAGGAACTGTGCGGCTTTGGCACGGAGGCGCGCATCAACGTTCCCTCGACATTGGGGAACAACTGGCGCTGGAGAACGCTTGAAAGCGACTTCACCGCAGAAAGCGCAGAATATCTCGACAGACTGACGGAAATATGCAACAGAAAGCCCGCAAAAAAGCGCGGGAAGAAATAAGCAACTGGAAGGAGCATTTTATGAAGATCGAAAATTTCAAGGAAAAGCTGGTTTCCCTCTGCGAAAAGGAATACCGCGCACAGCCGAAGGAACTCAACGCAAATCAGCTGCACTGCGCAGTTTCCAAGCTTGTCATGGAGGAGCTTTCCCCCGCGTGGGACAAGAGCCGCATGGCGCATGACAAGGCGCGCAAGGCAAGCTACCTGTCGATGGAATTCCTGGTGGGACGCGCGGTTTACAACAACCTGCTGTGCCTGGGCATTCTTGACAGCACCGCTGAGGAATTAAAGGCGCTGGGCGTTGACATTTCCGAGTTTGAGGAAGTTGAGGACGCAGCGCTCGGAAACGGTGGTCTGGGCAGACTTGCAGCGTGCTTCCTGGACAGCGCGGCTACGCTCGACCTCCCGCTGGACGGTTACGGAATACGTTATAAATACGGTCTGTTCAAGCAGGGAATCAAGGACGGTTTCCAGACTGAAACTGCCGACAACTGGCAGAGATACGGCGACCCGTGGAGCATTCGCCGCGAGCAGGAAACTGTTGTCGTACATTACGCTGACGGCGACGTGAACGCAGTTCCCTATGATTACCCGGTTATCGGTTACGGCACTGAGAATGTCGGCACGCTGCGCCTGTGGCAGGCTGAAACCGACGATGAGTTCGACTTTGACCTGTTCAACCGGAGCAAGTTCACCGAAGCAGGCGAAAAGAAGCGCGCTGCCGAGGATATTTCCCGCGTACTTTACCCCAATGACGAAACAGAGGCAGGCAAGATACTCCGCCTTAAGCAGGAGTACTTCTTCAGCGCGGCTGCAGTTGCTGACCTCATCAGAAAGCACAAGAAGCTCTTCGGCACGATGGAGAACTTCGCGGATTACAACAGCATTCAGATGAACGACACGCACCCCGTTATCGCCCTGCCTGAGTTTATCCGCGTGGTAATGCGCGACGAGGGCTGGGATTTCGACAAGGCTTTCGCAATGGCGAAAAAGGTGTTCAATTACACCAACCATACCATCATGCAGGAAGCCCTTGAAAAGTGGGACAGCCGCCTTATCGAGCGCGTAGTCCCCGAGGTGTACAGCGTTATGATAATGCTCAACGAAGCGTTTGAGTCTGAAATGCACCGTCTGAATGTTCCGCAGGAAAAGCGCGCAGTTATGCGCCTTATCAGGAACGGCACAGTCCACATGGCAAACATTGCGGTGTTCGGTTCTTCCTATGTGAACGGCGTTGCAGCTATCCACACCGAACTGCTCAAGTCCACAGTGCTCAGGGATTGGTACGAACTTTACCCCGGGCGCTTCCAGAACAAGACCAACGGTATCACACAGCGCAGGTGGCTGGCTCTCTGCAACCAGGAACTTTCCGCGCTCATCACCGAACTTCTCGGCGACAACAGCTGGGTAACTGACCTCGACAAGCTTCAGGCACTCAAAAAGTACGCTGACGATGAGGCAGTGCTCCGTCGCTTCATCGACATCAAGCACACCAAGAAGCATCAGCTTGCTGACTTTATCGAGAAGAGCGAGGGCATAAAGGTTGACCCGACTTCTATTTTCGATATACAGATAAAGCGCCTGCACGAATACAAGCGCCAGCTGCTGAATGCGTTCTCGATACTGTATCTGTACTACGAGATAAAGGACGGAAATCTCAAGGATTTCAGACCAACGACGTTTATTTTCGGCGCGAAGTCCGCACCGGGCTATTACCGTGCAAAGGGCATAATCAAGTACATCAACGAGGTCGCAAAGCTTGTTAACTCCGACCCCGATACAAAGGACCTGTTAAAGGTCGTGTTCGTAAGCAACTACCGCGTTTCCTATGCGGAGAAGCTTGTTGCTGCGGCTGATATTTCTGAGCAGATCTCCACTGCGGGCACCGAGGCTTCCGGCACCGGCAACATGAAGTTCATGCTCAACGGCGCAGTCACCCTCGGAACTCTCGACGGCGCCAACGTTGAGATCGCAGAAGAGGCCGGCGCTGAGAACGAGTATATCTTCGGCGCAACTGTCGAGGAACTTGAAAAAATCATGCCGAATTATGTTCCCCGCGATGTTACCGAGAGCGACGCGAGGATAAAGCGCGTGGTGACTTCCCTTATCGACGGTACCGTTTCCGACGGCGGCAACGGCGTATTCAGGGAGCTGTATTTCGCACTCATGGAGGGCGCAAGCTGGCACGTTCCGGATCATTACTATCTGCTTGGCGATCTCGACAGCTATGTAAAGGCAAAGCTTGCTGCCAACCGCGATTGCAACGACGAGCTTGCATTCGCGAAGAAGTGCTGGCTTAACATCTGCTCCGCGGGCAAGTTCAGTTCCGACCGCACTATTGCTGAATATGCAAAGGATATCTGGCACATCGAAAAGGCGTGAAACTGACTTAACGGAATTACGCCCGGGCTGGTGCATTCCACCCGGGCGTTTCTGTTTAATGCGGGTTTTGTGTCAGCTATGTAAACGTTTCACGGAAACGTTGCCATTATTCACAAAACCGATATACTCTGATTTGGTTATCGTGCTGAATTTACAATTATTTTTGATTTTTTTGAAAATAATTATGCAAATTCGCTTGACAAAAGCAAAAAATCTGTTATAATAAAAACGGAATTTCGAACCAAGTAAATAAGTTCCGAAACAGACATCGGAATCGATCTCGCAGGGGAGCACAGACAGCCTGCGAGCGAAAATTCAGAAAAGATGTTTCGAAACAGATTGAAAGTTTCGAAAGGCACTAAATAAAAGTAAACGATCATATTCAGGAGGAAATGAATTATGAAGATCAGAAAGCTCATGACAGCGATAGCTTCCATGGCAATGGCAGGCGTAATGATGGTAGGCTGCTCCAGCAATAACGGCGGCAGCACAGCGGAAAGCGGTTCTTCCAATTCTGCGGCAGACAGCAGCGTGGCTTCCGGCAGCGATAACACCGGCAGCGGAGAGACCGTGAACCTCACCGTATGGGGTCCGCAGGAGGATCAGGAACTGATCAAGCAGATGTGCGACGCTTTCGCGGCAGCAAATACCGACAAGACCTACACATTCACCTATGGCGTAGTCAGCGAGGCAGACGCTCAGAAGGAAGTAATCAAGGATATCTCTGCGGCAGCTGACGTATTCGCTTTCGCTTCTGACCAGACCGCAATACTGGTTGATTCCGGTGCTCTCTACAGAGTCACCAAGAACAAGGATCAGATCGTTGCTGATAACTCCGAGGCTTCTATTTCCGCAGCTTCCGTTGACGGCGAGCTTTACGGCTATCCTTACGTTTCCGATACATATTTTATGTATTACGACAAGTCCAAGCTGTCTGAGGACGATGTAAAGTCCATCGAAGGTATCATGAACAAGGATATCGAGGGCGTGACCACAAACTTCGCTTTCAATACAGATGACGGCTGGTATCAGTCTGGATTCTTCTTCGGCGCAGGCTGCAAGCTCTTCGGTGACGACGGGACCGATCCCACACAGTGCGATTTCAACAACGAACGCGGTTACATGGTAGGTGAATACCTGATCGACCTGGTTGCAAACCCCAAGTATGGCGCTAATTTCGACGACTCCCTCGTAAAGTCCGGCTTCGCTGACGGCACTCTCGCAGCAGCGGTTTCCGGTACATGGAACGCAGGCGAGATACAGGCTTCCCTCGGCGACAACTACGCAGCTACCAAGCTCCCCGAGTTCACACTTTCCAACGGCGAAACAGTTCAGATGGGCAGCATGGCAAACTTCAAAATCATGGGTGTAAACTCCGAGACCAAGAACCCGCTCGACGCAATGGCTCTTGCAGAATGGCTCACCAACAAGGACAACCAGAAGACAAGATTTGAGGTTCGTTCCTATGCTCCTACAAACAAGGAACTCGCAAACGACACCGAAACCATGAACTCCAACATCGCTGTAGGCGCTCTTGCAATGCAGGCTCAGTACGCAACAGTTCAGACTTCCATCAGCCAGTGCCAGAACTTCTGGACCCCTGCTGAGGCATTCGGTCAGGAGATCATCGCAGGCACCTGCACAAAGGATAACCTCCAGGAGAAGCTGGACGCATTCGTTGAGTCCGTTCTCGCAACCCTCGGCTGATAAACCGAACTTCATAAAGATCCACCATTAAGTAAATAGATTTCTCCCAGTTCCGTTACGCGGGCGGTGAGAGCCGCCCGCATAACGGAACAGCTTTATGCAGTTTCAATGCTTCCTGAATGCTTGACACCAGATGATATCAGATGTATAATATATGGCGCATCAGGCATCTCCTCCCACAGGCTGCATTGAAACTGCACAAAGCACCGTAATTCAAAAGGAGGTAACTGCAATGACAAGCCTTGATTATTACGTTCTTCCGTGGTACAAGAAAATACTTGTTAAGATCGCAGGATTTTTTGTAGCTATAGGAAAGGGTATTGCGGAATTCATCATCGGCATACCCGGCGCGATATGGCGCCTCATAAAGATGATAGGCAGAGGATTTGCGTGGCTCGGAAAGACTTTCGCGCAGGGCGATATCCTCACAAAGCTGTCATATCTGATAATGGGCTCGGGCAGCCTGTTCCGCGGACAGATAGTCAAGGGACTTATGTACCTTGCCACCGAGGTAGCTTATCTCGGGTTCATGATAGACTCGGGCTTTGGCTTCATCGCAGGTCTGAGGAATCTCGGCACCGTGCAGCGCGGCTGGTATTTCGACGAGGAACTCGGCATAGATGTAATGCGCGAAAATGGCGATAACTCCATGCTGATACTTCTCTACGGCATATTCACGCTGTTCGTCACCGCGGTATTCATCATGCTGTGGGTGAATAACATAAAGTCCTCCGTGGAAGCGCAGAAGCTCAGAAAATCCGGAAAGAAGCTTCCTGGTTTCGTAGACGATGTAAAATCCCTGCTGGACGGACAGTTCCACAAGACCCTTCTTTTCGTGCCGGTGTCTGGCGTTGTGGTATTCACAATAGTTCCGCTGGTGTACATGATCTCACTGGCGTTCACAAACTACGACAAGAACCATCAGGTGCCCGCGAACCTGTTCACCTGGATAGGTTTCGACAACTTCAGGGTAATCCTCGGCAGCGACTCCACCATTGGCAAGACATTCTGGCCGGTACTCGCGTGGACCCTTATCTGGGCTATTCTTGCGACATTCCTGAACTATTTCTTTGGCATCATTCTTGCGATGCTGATAAACAAAAAAGGCGTTCGCTTCAAGTCTTTCTACAGAACGCTTTTCGTACTCGCTATCGCGGTTCCGCAGTTTGTTTCTCTGCTGGTAATGAAAAACGTCCTCGCAGAAGCAGGCCCCGTGAACGTTCTTCTTCAGGAACTTGGCTGGATATCTACGCCTCTCCCGTTCTTCACTGACCCGACATGGGCGAGGGTGACGGTCATCATCGTTGACCTGTGGATAGGTATTCCGTATACGATGCTGATAGTTTCCGGTATCCTCATGAACATTCCCGAGGACCTTTATGAAGCGGCAAGGATAGACGGCGCTTCTCCATATGTTATGTTCACAAAGATCACGATGCCCTATGTTCTGTTCGTGACTACCCCGTACCTCATTACACAGCTGGTGGGCAACATCAACAACTTCAACGTAATCTACTTCCTCACCGGCGGTACTCCCGCAACGCTGGATTACTACCAGGCAGGAAAGACCGACCTGCTTGTAACATGGCTCTACAAGCTGACTGTAAACTCCAGAGATTTCAGCTATGCAGCAACGATAGGCATTCTGGTGTTCATCATCTGCTCGCTGATCTCGCTGATAACATTCCACAGATCTGCGTCCTATAAGAATGAGGAGGCGTTCCAGTAATGAAAGAAAACAGAATAGTATCTCAGTCCTATTACAAGCGCCAGCGCGCTGGAAATGTCGTTATCCAGGTCGTTCTGCTTATTCTCGGACTTATCTGGATACTCCCGCTGCTGTGGATAATCCTCACGTCGTTCCGCGCAGAACCCGGCTCGTACACAAGCTACTTCTGGCCGAAAGGGTTCACGTTCGACAATTACATCAGGCTGATTTTTGAGGATCAGCAGTTCAAGTTCTCGCAGTGGTTCATCAATACGCTTATCGTTGCGGTGATATCGTGCGTTGGTTCTACATTCATCGTGCTGGCAGTTTCATACGCGCTCAGCCGCCTGAGGTTCAAGATGAGAAAGCCGATAATGAACGTTGCGCTCGTTCTCGGCATGTTCCCTGGCTTTATGTCAATGGTAGCCATCTACTATATCCTCAAGGGTATGGGACTTACCGAGAACCCGCTGGTATGCCTTACTCTGGTGTACATCTGCGGTTCCGGCCTGACATATTACATCGCAAAGGGATTTTTCGACACGATACCGAAGTCGCTGGACGAGTCCGCGTACCTTGACGGCGCGACCCGGGCGCAGGTGTTCTTCCACATCACGATACCGCTTTCAAGGCCGATAATCGTGTACACGGTGCTTACAACATTCATGGCGCCCTGGGTGGACTACATCTTCCCGAGCATGATATGCGGCGCTAATTACGACAGCTACACCGTTGCGCTGGGCATGTTCAAGATGCTGGAGCGCGAGTTCATCGGAACCTACTACACTCAGTTCGCTGCAGCGGCAGTGCTTGTATCGATACCGATAGGCGCGCTGTTCATCGCTATGCAGAAGTACTATGTAGGCGGCGTCACCGGTGGAGCAGTCAAGGGCTAAACAAACTGGAGGATCTCATGGCAGTAAAGAACGTGACTATACAGAATATTGCCGACAGACTGGGCATGGCGAAGAGCACCGTTTCAAAGGCGCTTTCCGGGGCGACTGACATCAGCGAAAAGACCCGCGAGCGCGTGCTTGGCTGCGCCAGTGAAATGGGATATCAGGTAAAGACCAACCGCGCTTCTTATACGAAATCCATAGTTGTGTTCATCTATGGCAGTATTCACTACGACAAGGTGGATCAGTTCGGCTATGAGATCATTCTGGGGCTGCAGGCAGCTGCAGCGGAACATGGAATCGGCGTGAACATCACCGCAATAAGCGACGCTGAACTTAAAAGCGGCAGCTATTATTCCATCGTTTCTGGTGGGAACTGTGAGGGCGCCGTATTCCTGGGATTCAAGCCGCATCCGGTGTTTATCGAGCATGTGCGCAGCATGAACATTCCGCTGGTGATACTCGACAATAACGTTGATTATCAGCTTGCCGCCCGTGTGGGCTGCGACAATACCGGGGGAATACGCCAGATTGTGCGTTACCTCTGGACCAGGGGACACGACAGGATAGGTTTCCTCGGAGGTGAGGAGGACAGTATCGTCACCATCGAGCGTCGCAGGGCATTTTCTGACGCGCTTGCAGAACTCGGTCTGGAAGAGATACCGGGGTCTGTGAAGTACGGTCACTTCTCTGCGAAGGGAACAAAAAAGCTCATTCTTGAGATCGCGCAGACAGGGGTCACGGCCGTTGTCTGCATAAGCGACCTGCTGGCCTGCACAGCGGTGCAGGAGCTTACCAGGGTCGGGTACACAGTCCCCGGGGATATAAGTATCACGGGGTACGATAACCTGTTGCCGTCTGAGTATTCGCAGCCGCGTATAACTACGATGTACCAGAATCGTATCCACATCGGAAAGACTGCGTTTTTCATGCTGCAGCAGATGAATAACGGAATTTCGCTGAACGCAGTGCAGCTGCGCCCGGAGCTTATCGAGAGGGAGTCGGTAAAGCTCATTACGATGAGAACACTCCCTGAGGAAGACTGATGAAAAAAACACCATTTTCAATTTCAGCCGCAGCCGCTGTTGCGGTGGCGGCTGTTCTTATGTCCGGCTGCAGTGCTCCGGAGAAAAATATGCCAGAAACAACGCATTCATATCAGTATGAGCATGAGCTCAACATCATAGACGACAACTACCGCAACTATTATCAGGTGTTCGTGTATTCCTTCTGCGACAGCAACGGCGACGGAATAGGCGACCTTGCCGGTGTGAAGTCAAAGCTGGATTACATACAGGATATGGGCTTCAACGGGATATGGCTGTCGCCGATAATGCCGTCGGATTCCTATCATAAATACAGCGTGAGGGATTACTGCGCGATAGATGAGCAGTACGGCACCATGCAGGATTTTGAGGAGCTTGCCGCCGAGTGTGAAAAGCGCGGAATAAAGCTGCTCATAGACCTGGTGATGAACCACAGCTCAAACGAGCACGAGTGGTTCAGGCATGCCTCGCAGAGTCTGCGCAGCGATCCATGCGGCGCTGCTGAGGACGAACCGTGTCTTAATGACAATATCTGCCCGGTGCACGACCCGTACATTGATTACTACTACTTTGCGGATGAAAAGCCTGCGGGTACGAACACGTGGTACCAGACTGGTTCGCATTGGTATGAAGCGATATTCTCGGAGCGCATGCCGGAGCTGAATTTAGATAACACCGCAGTCCGCGCGGAGTTCGAGAAAATAGCGGATTTCTGGCTTGAAAAGGGCGCGGGTGGCTTCCGGCTGGACGCGGTAAAGGAGTATTTCAGCGGAAATCCGGATAAGAACATCGAGGTGCTGGAGTGGTTCATGCAGCACTGCAAAGCCGCCGACCCTGATTGCTATGTAGTCGGCGAGGTGTGGGAAAGCTTCACGACATACACTAAGTATTACAAGTCCGGAATTGACAGCGTTTTCGGCTTTACGATGGCAGAAGAGGACGGAAAGATAGCCAAGACGATAAATATGTCAGGTTCTGCAAACTCGGTGAAATCCTTTGCGCAGGCGATGGTGACGGTGGAACAGAAGCTGGCTTCCTACAGCGAAACTGCCATAGACGCTCCGTTCATTGGCAATCACGACACCAACCGCGGCGCCGGAATTTTCGGTTATGACGAAACAAAGATAAAGACCGCTGCGGGACTTCTGCTTACGATGTCAGGCTCCCCGTTCGTGTATTACGGCGATGAGATAGGGCTGACCGGAAGCGGTCGCGACGAGAACAAGCGCGCACCGATGATATGGGACAGCGAGGGCGCCGGGCAGACTTATGGTCCACCGGACATGGAGCGCCAGGAGAATCGTTTTGCCGATGTACAGACGCAGCTTTCCGACGAGAATTCCATTCTCAATTATTACAAGCGGGCGTTGCGTATACGCAACGAAAATCCCTGTATTGCCCGCGGGACTACCGAAGTGCTGAACATTCCCGGTCAGGAGATCGCAGCGATACGTCGAACATGGAACGACGAAAGTATCGTGATAGTCTATAATTATTCCGATGAAAGCGCGGCATTCGCCGACATAGACGGCCTTTCCGGAATGCAGCTGCGAGGTTACCTGACGGTTGACGCAGCGCAGGAAGTCACGCTTGAAGAGGGGTTGAACATGCCTGCGTACAGCATAGCATTCCTGACAGAAAAATAAACTGGAGGTAGACATGGAACTAAGCCTTGTCGATAAGAATTACGCTTACGCCGGGGAACTGGGGGCGCTTTATTCTCAGGCGCAGACGACGTTCCGCGTGTGGTCGCCGCTGGCAGAAAAGGCGGCTGTGAAGCTTTATCAGAACGCCGGTTCGCGAATTCCCTACTGCGTGTGCAAAATGCAGCGCAGCGGCAACTCGTGGGAAGCTACAATCCCCGGGGACCTGCACGGCGTGTTCTATACATATGAGTTCACATCGTCGGGAAAATCCCGCGAAACGATAGATATTTACGCGCGTTCTGCTGGCGCCAACGGCGTCCGTGGAATGGTGGTCGATCTCTCGCGCACCGATCCCGATGGCTGGGAAAACGACCGCCCGGTGAAGCTTGAGAGTTACACAGACGCAGTAATTTATGAACTGCATGTGCGTGATTTTTCCTCCGATGAAAGCGGAAATTTCAAGCTCCGCGGGAAGTTCGGGGCGTTCTGTGAAAAGGGCGTAACCAACGGGTTCAGCGATGCGATAGGGCTGGATCATATTGCCTCGCTTGGAATAACGCATATCCATCTTCTGCCGGTTTTCGACTATCAGACAGTGGACGAGACCGACCCGGAAGCGGGCTTCAACTGGGGCTACGACCCGCTTAACTACAACATTCCCGAGGGAAGCTACACCACCGACCCTGACAACGGAACTCAACGCGTGAAGCAGTTCAAGGAACTCATACACGCGGTGCACAAAAAGGGAATAGGCGTGATAATGGACGTGGTTTACAACCACACCTACAGCACGGAAAATTCACCGTTCACAAAGACGTTCCCGGGGTACTATTACCGTCACAATGCGGACGGCAGCCTGTCCGACGGCTCTGTCTGCGGGAATGAATTTGCGAGCGAGCGCGTTATGGCAAGCCGTTTCATCGTGGACAGCCTTTGCTATCTTGCTGAAGAATACAAGCTTGACGGCTTCCGTTTTGACCTGATGGGACTTCTGGATATCCAGACGCTGAACAAAGCAGCGGAAAAGCTGCGCAGAATAAACCCGTCTGTGATACTTTACGGAGAGGGCTGGACAGGTGGCGCAAGTCCGCTTGACGAGGGGCTTCGTGCAATGAAGAAGAATGCGGTGGAGCTTCCGCAGTTTGCGATGTTCTCCGATGATTTCCGCGACGGGGTAAAGGGCTCTGTTTTTGAGGATGAGGGGTGCGGTTACGTTAACGGCAATGCGGAAGAACTGTCTGAACTGATGAAGTCCGTGATCTCCGCAGGAGTGTTCCGCAGCGATGTTGAGCGCCCTGAAAGCGAATGCTGGACCGATACGCCGCAGCAGGCAGTGAATTATGTTGAGGCGCACGATAATCTCACGCTGTTCGATAAGCTGCGTGTTTCCATGCCGTCCGCATCTGAGGAAGCCTGCATAGCCGCTGATAAACTTGCGGCAGCGCTTGTATTTCTGTCCCAGGGAATTCCGTTCATGCAGGCAGGGCAGGAGCTTCTGCGAAGCAAGCCCGCGCCAGGCGGAGGTTTCGTGCACGACAGCTATAATTCCCCGGACAGCGTGAACGGCATAAAATGGAACGACGTGACGATACGCCGCAGCGTGATGGAATATTACCGCGGACTTATCGCGATAAGAAAGCGGTTCCCGGAGTTCCGTCTGCGGACTTCTGAGGAAATACGCACTCTTGTGAAGTACGAAGATATCGGCTCAGGAGCGCTTGCGGTGCATTATGGGGAGAAATTCCTGCTGCTGATAAATCCCGGTGAAGCTCCGCTGGAGTGCCCGCTTCCCGGCGTTGCTGATATTTACGCCGACAGTAAGAAGGCAGACACTCAGCCGCTTTATCAGGCTGAGGGAGTGGTTTCAGTCAAGCCGTGCAGCATTATTCTTGCAGGGTTCTGAATATGTTAATAAAAATCCCCGGACGCTCGCTCCGGGGATTTTGCTGTTGTCTGGATGTTGTCTTTTGTGTTCAAATCATTGACAAAAAGGCTTATTTGATTGATAGTGAACGTCAACTGGTTGACATTTACAAATCAAAGAAAATGGCTTAACAGTGCGGGTTTGCGCTGTTAAGCCAACTATTCTATGGCGGAGAAAGAGGGATTTGAACCCCGAAATGAATGTCATTGTCAAAAATGAAACTCTTTTATTTCAGGATATCATTAAAATAATCATTCATTTTGTTTGCAACTTTTGTCTGCTCATCTCTGAAAATATGCTGATACACCTGCTTCAACATATTAGGCGTAGAATGTCCCATGCGTTCCATTGCATACTTGTCGGGTATGTTTAACTTTAACATGGCACTGGCGTTAGCGTGGCGCAGGGAGTGTATAGTAAAATGTGGTATTCCATTTTCCTCGCATATACGATTAAAATGTTTCCATATATAGTTAGGACTGTGTGGGCTGATACGTTCTGAGGAATGCTCAGAATTATCCAGGATATCTTTCAGATAATCCGGAACTTCAATTATTCTCCTGCCTGCATAGCTTTTGTTCTCGTTTTTTTCAACCAGCTTGTGATTTTCATCTGGTACTACGGCGCATTTAATTTTTAAATATGTACCGTCATAGTGTTCCCAACGTAAACCAGCTATCTCAGACTGGCGAAGTCCCAGAGTGAGAGCAATGATTATCGGTATTTCAATAGTCGTATGTTTTACTGCAAGCGCTATCTTCTGTATCTCTGTTTCGGTAGGAATATTGTATTCAGGCTTGATTTTAGGCTTTAGTGTAATGGACTTCATATTGAGATTGATACCGTTTTGATGAAGGACCACTGTCAGTAGACCGACCTGATTTCTGATAGTTTTTGATGAATACTTATCAGCAAGTGAATTTACCCACCGCTGAATGATTTTCTCAGTAAGTTCAGAAATCTGAAGATCGTTTATTCGATCAAAGCTGGATCTCTGCATGGTTCTGTATCCGCGGACAGTCGAGGGCGAAAGCAATCTGTCCTTACTGCAGATGTAATCTTCCAGAGCCTCAGCAAATGTAATGTTTTCGATTGGTGTCATGATATAACCTCCTGTGTTTTTATATAATTATGATACCACGTTTGTTCTAAATGTCAACCTTACAATATATTTTTCTCAAAAAATGTTATAAGATACATAATAAGTGCTTTGCTCCCTTTTGATTATATCGAAAGAGGAGATTTTTATTTCCGAAAAAAGAAGGTGCATTATGAAGAGTGAAAGATGGCAAAGCTCAAAGTCGATTTTATTATCTTTTCAGGATTTTAAAGACGAACTGAAAACCGAACGCCAGTGGGCAAAAACAGGATATCTCCCAGTATCCGAAGACTGCGGCAAGAAACTCCGCCCCTCACGCTTTTCTACTGGCTCGGTTAATACCCTTCCTCGCTATCTTCTGCCGGAGGAAGTCAGAGCTGCAAGTTCTGATGAGCTGGCAGAATATTTTAAGCCAGAACGCGAACGTAAAGCAGCCCAAGCCGCCAAACGCAGAGCAAAGCTCAGACGTGAACGAGAACAAGAAAAGGAACAGGCTCGACTGCTCCTTGCATTGGACGAGCAGCGAGAAAAAGTTCTTACTATTACCCAGTCTGTTGAGCTCCCTGCTGAAACATCGGGCGGTATCGTGATAGATACAGAAACAACAGGCTTATGTGCAGGAGAAGATGAAATCTTGCAGCTTTCCATAATCAGCGAAAGCGGTGAGAAGCTGTTCGACAGCTATTTCCGTCCACTGCACAGGTCGTGGAGCGCAGCGCAGGCTGTAAATAATATCTCTCCAGATATGGTTGCGAACGCACCGAGCATTGCTGAGAAAGCAGCTGAGATTCAGCGGATACTAAACTCCGCAGATACGATTATTGGCTACAATACATCTTTTGACGCGGACTTCATAACGGCTGCTGGATTGATTATCCCCAAAAGAGCTGAAATCGTTGATATAATGCCGATTTTCGCAGAAATCTACGGCGAGTGGAGTGACTACTTCGGTGAATATAAATGGCAGAAGCTCACGACCTGTGCCGCGTACTACCATTTCGATTGGAACAGTATAACAATGTCTGCTCACAACAGCCTTGCAGACTGTTTTGCAACACTGCACTGCTTCAAATGCATATTTGGCAAATCACAGTAAACATATCCACTATTACAATAATGAAAGGAATATAAAAATGTTTGGAAATCGTACAGAATCCGGAAGAAATAATATTGCTGGCATTGCAATTTATAACCGGCGCAAAGCGCTTGGAATAAGCCAGCGTGAAGTAGCCGACAGGCTCCGCAGTCATGGGCTTGTCATTGACAAGAATGCAGTGCAGCGAATGGAAAGCGGCGAACGCTTCATAATCGACACCGAACTTCATGCAATAGCAAAAGTGTTTGGAATTTCCATAAATGAGCTGCTTAAGGAAACAGATTGATTGGGATTCCATTTTCAATATACCAAATAGGCGCATTATTTCTGAAATGCGCCTGTTTTTATATGCTGTTTAACGGGTAACTCCCTGCGAACGGCACCAACGGCATAGCGGGAACCGCGAACCCTCGGGACGGTAGCGTTCTCCACCGTCCCTTGCTATGCTTGTATTCCATTGGAGAACAGAAAACGGAGGACACCATGAAGTATAACTCCCCGAAGCAAAGGAGGTAGCGCATGAAAGCTATCTTCAAGCTTCTTAACCCTGACAACACAATGTCGATAAATCGTCAGCTTGCTCATGCAATCGGACTGGCGGAAGCCGTAGTATACGGAGCTTTGCTTTCCAAGTATGCCTATTATGATCAGCATGGACTGCTCACTGACGGTGACTGGTTCTACTCCACTGTAGAGGACCTGGAGGAATCCACCGCTTTGACAGCCAGACAGCAGCGCCGCTGCATTGATACGCTTATCAAATCCGGACTTATTCAGTGCAAGGTACAGGGTATGCCTGCAAAGCGTTACTTCTGTATCAATGATGACACGGAGCTGCTTGCTGGGATCCTTTCAAACGGTAGTAAATCCAGTTGTGACAAAAGCGCACAACTGGACGGAACAGTAAAGCAAAGCGAACCAGTGACAAATGGCATAACAGAGCCAAGCAGCACATCGGATGGCAGCGATCCAGTTATGACAAAAGCGCACAACTTGTTTTCCCCAAACGTTACAACTTGTTCTAACGAAAAGGAAGAACAAGTTGTAACAAAACTGCCGAACTGCTCTATATATAAAACTAAAGAAATAAAACCTAAGTTAATCAATCCTATCAATCAATCCGAAGATATCGACAAACGTTCGGACTACTCTCGGATTATCCGTGATAACACCGAATGTGATTTCATTATTCAGCAAAATCCCGAAAAGAAAGAAATCATCCTCGAATTGATAGACATTATCGTTGATACAGTGTGCTCCACAAAACCAACAATACGGGTAAACGGAGAGGACATACCGCATGACATTGTGAAAAGCGTGTTTCTGAAACTCAACAGCAGCCACATTGAGTATGTTCTTGACGCAATGGACAACAACATCAGCGATGTCCGGAATATCCGCAGCTACCTGATAACGGCGCTGTATAATTCTCGGCTGACGCTCAACAGCTACTGGAAGTCCCGGGTCAATCACGATATGAACAAGCGTTGACCTCCGAAAGGAGTTGACGGGCATAGCGGGGTAGCTCCCCGATGGGCGGTAAGTCCTTCCGCCCTGCCTATGCCTTATATATTCAAGGACGGGAATAAAATGTTGCCGAAATGGCAGGAGGACTACATTATGACAAGAAAAATCATCGCAATCGCAAACCAGAAAGGCGGCGTAGGTAAGACCACGACCGTTGTAAACATTGCCGCCGGACTGGCTGAACAGGGCAAAAAGGTACTCTGTATCGACCTTGACCCGCAGGGCAACCTGAGCGACTATCTCGGCTATGACTTCACCGGCTCAAAGACAATGGTGGACGTACTCAAGGGGCAGGCAAAAATTTCAGAGTGCATTGTGACTGCGAAAAGCGAAAACATAGATTACATACCGGCTGATATTTCTCTTGCGACTGCCGATATGTTCCTGGCTCAGACGATGTGCCGGGAGCAGATACTCCGCAAGGCACTGTTATCTGATGAAAAAACAGCCGAGTATGACTACATACTTATTGACTGCCTCCCTTCGCTGGGAATACTGGTGACGAATGCGCTTGCAGCAGCGGACGGCGTAATCATTCCGGTGCAGGTGCAGAAATTTGCACTCAACGGCATAGTCCAGTTTGAGGATATCTTCAATCTGGTAAAGGATAACATAAATCCCAACCTTGAAATATGCGGCATACTTGAAACTATGACCGACAACACCCAGATGGCACAGGCAGTGGATAAAGCCTTAAAGGAACGCTATGGAGTTCTGGTTTACGAAACTACTATCAGCAAGCGTATCGAAGCCGCAAACAGCACCGCTGAGCAGAAATCGCTTATATCCAAGAAAAACAGCGTACTCGGTGGACAGTACAGAGAGCTTGTTACTGAGATACTCGGCAAGGAGGCTATATAATGGGCTTTAATTTAGGAACATCAAGCAACACCGGCAAACTTCACATGACGGACTTTCTCAAATCTGACAATGCCGTTCAGAATACCGAAAAAGAAATACCTATAAATCAGCTCGTCCCATGGGAAAATCAGCCGTTCAAGATGTACAGCGAATTCAAGCTGCATGAACTAGCTGAGTCCATAAAGGAAAACGGACTGCTTTCGCCTATCATTGTTTGCCCGCTTGATAACGGAAAATACCGTATCATCGCCGGACACAACCGCGTTGAAGCCTGCAAAATCGCTGGTATAACCAATATTCCGAGCGTTGTCAAGAACGTCGATGAGAACCGCGCCAAACTCATGATGGCTGACACAAACCTCTGCCAGAGGACTGAACTGCTCCCCTCTGAACGTGCATATGCTTACAAGGCACAGCACGAAGCGCTGATAGCACTGGGAAGCCCACGTTCAACGGCTGCCATTGCTGAGAAGTACGGCGAGGGGCGTGCGACAGTTCAGCGGTACATAGCCTGCTCAAGGCTTGTCCCGGAACTTATGGATTTGCTGGATTCCGGCAGGATCAATCTCCTGCCGGCTGTTTCTTTTTCGGGAATGCCTGACGAAAGTCAGAGAGGCATAGCGTCGTATCTCAATCGATTTCCTGATCGGAAAATAACCGCTGAGCAGGCAGAAGAGCTTGCATATCTCAAATTTGTATCTGAAAGTGATATCATCGAACTATACGATGAAACTCCTAAACCTGCTGAAAAGAGTGATAAAAAATCTACGCAGGAGCCGGTTAAGCAGAATACCGAAAAGAATAGATCCTCGACTAATCAGTATGCGAAGAAAATCACGCTGAAGCGTAAGGAAGTCACTGAGATAATCGGCGATGAACTTACCAATGACGAAATATCTGAGTTCTTCTACTTCTGCCTGCAGAAATCTGATTTTCTCTCTGAATGGCGTAAAATGTACCAGAATGAGCAGAACGCCGTTGATGACGGCGAGGACGAAGATATGGAACCTGAGATGTAACCAACTCTCCCTAGCCACAGGGATTTATATACACTTCTCCTTACGGGGCATGGCTGACAGCTGTGCCCCACACTATGCGCATAGGCGGTAAACTACGCGGCTGCGCTCCAAAATCAATATATGAGGTAGTTCAAAAATGATAGACATACAGTGTAGTCCTCTTGAAGATGATAGCCTGAGTCTGAATGCACAGTATGTGTTCTGCTGCTTGGTTCTCAACGATGGAAGTCTTGTTGTAGATCACCCAATTATTGCAGCTGGACTGGATGAGCTTATAAGACACGGATACTTATCAAATGAAGGGGACATAGATGCTGCTAAAGATATTCAGCAAACGTTTAGCCGATTCAATGGAACTGAATTGCAAGAAACAGATTGATGTTGCTCGTGAACTTGGGATACCCAAAAGTACACTGAGCAGATATCTGAAAGGAAGTTATGAACCTAAAACAGAGAGAGTCTATCAGCTTTCGGAATATTTTGGGGTTACTCCCGAATGGTTGATGGGTTACACAAATGACCCACAGGGTCATGTTATGGTAAATAATACCGATATGGGTAAACAAGTTTATTCCAGCGACGATGACACGTTTCTCATTACTGAAAAAGAAATCATGCTCGTGCAAGCATACCGCCAGCATGAACAATTGCAGCGTGTTATTGATAAGATTCTTGATTTATCAGGCGAAACAAGGAAAGGCTTTAAGGTGGCTAGAGTTGAGAAGAAGTAAATATGTAACGGAGGATATCACATGGATCTGAACGCACTTAGAAAAATGGCAAGGAAACAGCGCGAAGCAGAAGAAGCGGAAGATAACACCGCACCGGAACCCACAGTCAAGCGTGTTATTCCTGTTGAAGAACCAACCGCTGACACTGCAATTTATGTTCCTCTTGAAGATGATGTTGTGAATCCGCTGCCGTTGCCTGATGACGGCTACTCCGTTTCCTCCTCAGTTGCCGAAGATGAACCGAAAGAAGAAATGGCAGAGGAACGTCACGATGAAACGCTCGACGAAATAATCCAAAAGTGTTTTACTGATGAAAAGGCGTACAATATTGAACTGGAAAGGCTTCTTCCTTTCCGCCGCCCGATATTCACCAATACCGGCGATTTAACAGAGCTCAAATCTGATATTTCAAGAATGGGGATTACCGAGCCGCTTCTAGTTCGCTCTGCCGGCAACGGAGAATACGAAATCCTCTCTGGTAGCCGGCGAAGAGCTGCCGCTGAGCAGCTCATGTGGACTAAGGTACCCTGCCGAATCGGAAGCAACGACCTGATAACCGATGAATACGCTGAGCGTATCGTTGTCGAAAGTAATCGCAGCCGGTTTTCATCACTTCTTTTGTCAGAGCAGATAAGAACGGCTGCAGTTCTCGGAGAAAAAGCTGAAGCGGAGCTTCACCTGTCACATGAACAGACTCAGAAATACGCACATCTCAACTCACTTCAGCAGGATTTCCTGGTCATGCTCGATAATGCCGTAATTAATATAGCTGCGGCTGAAATGCTTGCAGACCTCAGCTCAGACGTACAGAGTACGATCATAAATGTTCTGACACAACACCCGGAGATGAAGCTCACCGGAGCCAATGTAAAAGAACTGCATGACGAATCCAGCTTAACTACCACAGCAATCACCAAGATCCTTAAGCCCAAGCCGCCCGTTAAAATTGCTGTGCCGGCTGAAATCGTATCGGAATTTATGGAAGGTAAAACGCCTGAAGAACTTACAGAAATAGTGTCTGCTGCTATCCGCAGATATTTCACGGAGGAACATGATGTCAAGATTTAACGATATCGCACAGATATACGATTACAAGCTCTCACAGCTTCGTGACCCACAGGTGTGGCAGAACACACTGCGGCTTACTTCAAACTTCTGGCGTCTGAACTTCTGCGCTGCCATGCTTCTTACTGAACAGAACCCTAAAGCTGGTATGTGCGGAACTCTTACCCAGTGGAACAATGTGGGAAGATATGTAAGACACGGAGAACGGTCCACTGCAATTTTCATGGACCGTAATAATACCGAGCTGATGTATCTTTTTGACGTCAGCCAGACCTATGGAAAAACATATAATGCCAAGTGGAAGCTCTCTGAACGCATGGCTGACGGCATCGTTGGAAAGTACAACACCGAAAATGCAGAAAACGCTATATCTTTTGAAGATTTTTTGCAGAAAAGTCTTGACAAAAACATAGATACGGTGTATAATTATTATAGCAAACTAAATAGTGCAATGGCAAATGACCCTCGCATCACCCATTTCATTCGCCAGAGTGCAGAATGCATATGCATGACAAGATGTGGACTTGAAGCTGAGTATGACTTTTCAGCAGCCGCTAAACTTGACAGCGATCTGTCCATAGTCGAAATCGGCAATGCAGCTACTGCGCTGTCGCAGGAAGTGCTGCGAGACGTTGACCGGACTGTAAGGAGGAAAGAATATGAGCGTTATGAAGCTGGAGTATGCGGAAGACATTTACGATATCCCCTACGAGGAAGACAGGAACGGACTGCTGAACCCGAAATTCCGGAATTACGGAAGGAAGGACATGATGCCGCTGGAGCGCAAGGCGGTCGATATGATGAACGAAATGGATCCGACAGCGCTCGACCTGGTGAACATGAGTGGGCTGTATCTGAGAATCTGGAAGGAGATCGGACGGAAAGCAGAGAGCGCCAGGAACCGCACGACACGTACTCTGATGAAGAAGGCGCAGCTCAGCCAGACTTATATGGAGAGCGCACAGCAGAGGACGGAAATAGATATAGCGGCTCAGGAAGCAGCGTGGGATTCGATCCGGACGAGCGTGACATGGCTGGCGGAGGAAGTCCGGAGCCGTGGGCAGCTGATGAAGATCAAGGATATTCGGCTGAGTATGATGACGAAGAGTTAAATGAAGATGAAATGGTATCTGATGAATCGGATGCCATTTCTATTTTTTCGGATAATCCGGAAGAGATAGATCCGAACAGCGAATATGCACAGAAACTCCTTGATGATGAGATTTCCCACGGAAGTGGATTTTCAAGTGGCAAATTCCGCATTAGAGATTTTATCGTTGAGAACTCCCCCACTCGGGACGAGCTTGCAAAATTTCTGAAAAATGAATATGGTATCGGCGGTTCCTCG
>ULTX01007428.1_pt1 | contig 21914 bp, 16 predicted proteins | sample 1958041 | NCBI WGS metagenome assembly ULTX01 (sample SAMEA4835747, study PRJEB28245) | human gut metagenome | biome: gut microbiome; material: fecal sample | place: Denmark | collected 2008
AACTCGGTATCTCTAATAATATTCATAAACTAAATCTTTATGGTTGAATAATTATCAATGCTACAACTTCTCCGAGAAAGAGTTGCCTTGCCCGAACGCCTGCATGGCAGACCAGTTTCCTATCCTGCCACTGCCGATCGGCTTTCGGCCGGCAAAGATATAAAAAAACTGTTCGCAACGAACTCTCCTCGGGATGATTACCTGATGCAAAAATAGAAAGTTACCGGTAACGACATGGTATACAAATCCCCGTGATGCCTACCCCGATTACGGATTTCTTAAATCCCGGACTCCGCCTCCCAACCTCCACACATGCCAATATCAAAAAAAGGCATTGTTTCAGCCTATACAAAAGCATGCATTTGCACAAAGCCGTGCATGCCTGTTGTAATGGCTAAAACAATGCCTTTATCACATTCCCTGCATTCTCTGTCAGGGAATTCCTATTCGGAATGCTTTACCAAGCCCAGTCGTTGACATTGCAAGAACTTTCAACCTCATCCTCTATCACATCGGGCAGATTGCAGAAGAAGTCGAGACCGGTATTCACTTCCAGGTCGTCGATGCTTACTGCACAGGCTTTCAGCTGATCGGCAGTCGGCTTCTTGGGCCAGTCTTCCTTGTGTTCTACCCAGAAACCAATTGCATGGTAGGTGTCTCCCTTCTGTGCCAGGATAGCCATGAAGTAATACTTAGGACAAGCCAGACCTTTCGGGGTAAAACCATTGGCATCGGTTGTCGGGAATTTACTGTCCGCAGCAGCTACGGTACCTTTAAAGTTGATCAAAAGGTTGTCTATCGTACCACCTTTGGTGATATACAGTTTGTCGTATACGTCCGACAGACAGGATGCTCCCCACTGCTGTACCTGTTCTTCCAAACCTTGCCAGAAGCCCTGATTGAACGAAGAGAATTGCGGAGAAACATTCGTGTAATAGAATGTCTGCCAGTTGGCTTCTTCAGAGAAAGCACGATCATATGAAGCACACAAGTGACCCTTATCATAGCCGTCGTTCTTATGGTTGGATTCTTCCGGCTGCTTGATTCCTTCGGGCAGTTCCGGATCCTGCGACCAGGCATCCTCGGGAGCGCGTTGTACGTTCTTCTGAGCCGTAATCTTGTCGAAACTGAAAGCTACCCATGCAGCATGTTGCTTTTCTTCGTTCCACTCCAATGCATAATTCAGCATCTGTTCGCCGTTTGTTTCTACAAAATGAGCCACATAGTGATTGGCTGCATTCAGATAAGGAATCTCGTAAGACGTTACCGAAACATTGTCGCCTACAGCTGCATTGGCATTGCCATTCTCGCTCAGGTCACGGTCCTTGGAGCTGTCGACGATGTATTCTATTGCTACATTATTGCCCTGAATATAGGCTACTCTCAGCTTCAGGAACGTATATTTCGTGGCTCCCTTGTAACGTGCCCAGTAGTTTTTACCTTCCATCACTTCGGCTGTTTCCTGCCAGGCATTGTCGGCCGGAACCCCGGTCATGCTTTCCAACGCACCTTCGCCCGCCTGTACAAAGCGCCAGGCACTGCCCGTAAACTTCTTGTCCTGTATATAGAAAGGATTAGTGAATTCTTCTGTTTCGAAAACGCTGAAACCTTCGTTACTGTTGGCATAGCCCTTCAGTATTACGGTAGAAGAGCCTTGCTGTGTGGTTTCGATATAACCGTTGGCAGGCACATCGGAGTCGTCATTACACCCGGTAAAACACAATCCGAGTGCCAAAACGCACATTAAAGATAACTTCTTCATCAAAATAGAGTTTTATTTATTAGTAATATCAAACTATATAACCGACAAAAAAAGGAGTTAGAGGAGCTGGGCTCCAGTAACTCCTCCTTTTATCTATTTAGCTTACGTCTTATTCCTTGATAGAAATATTCTTGATTTCTACTGTAGGAGCAACCGCAGCGGTACTCTTATAGTGGAAAGCAAGACGGATCTTCTGACCGACAAAGTGTGACAGGCTGACAGGTTCGATGGTGTTGAAATCCCAGCTTGAACCTTCAGGCCATCCGTTGATTTCCAGAGTTTCCCAAGTAGCCGTAGTAGCGTCGCCCGAGAAATCAGTAGAAATCTTCGCATTCAAGTGATTCTTCAAGTCATTTCCTTCCAAGAAATTGATAGCTACATCAAATACCATGTTCGGAGCAACAGCCTTTGTCAAGTCAATTTCCGGAGAAATCAGCCAGCTTTCAGCCTCTTTATTACCACTTGAGTATCCGGATCCTTTCCAACCATAAGAATTGTCAAGCTTCCAAACAAACGACAAACCGGAGAGCTCGATATCCTGTGCAGTGAAGCCACCGCTTTCACCATTCAGTAAAGAAGACTCTAAATAAACACGAGCCTCTTCCCACTTGCCATCTGTCTTCTGGAAAGTGATGATGCTTGAAGAAGCTACAGTAGTTTGTGTCCATGCCGCACCGTCGTAAGTGAACTCGGTTGCTGCAATAGCACCGTCGCTATTGGAATTGTAAACAACGGTCACTACATCGTTTGTCTTAGCATAAGGATAAGTACGTTGCAGGTAAACCGGCAAAGTTTCAGCAGGCTTGCTTACGTAGGAGTATCCCATCTGCGTATAATCGGCCGGCTGCAAAACAGCGATATCGGCAGCATCGGTAGAATACTTGCTCCAAGTTTGAGAAGAAGCGTTGTAACGGTAAACAGCAGAAGTATTCGGGGTGACAGAAGCACGGGTCATTGCCAATGCCGAACTAGCGACTTGATAATTAGTAGTAATCCAAACTGTTATAGTTTCTACTGAACCAAATCTAAAAGCCTCATCTATAGTAAAATACGGTAATACTGCATTCTCTGCAATTTCAATAGTAGGAGATACCAAATAAGATTCAGTGTCATGATTTGTATTATTCACATATCCATTTGCTATCCATCCGTAAGTTTTATCATTAGCCCATACATAATCAAGGCCTCCAGTATTTACATCGTAGATAGTAAAGCCACCCTCATCGCCTAACAATGAATTCTCGGCATATGTATATCCACCTACCTTGTCAGCAGAATATGAACCGTAAGAATAAGATGCTTCTCCGTCTTTATTTACATAATAGTTCAATTTTACACTCTTATTCTTAGCCACATTTGTAATCGAGAAAAGATCCGAACCTCCAGCAGAAGCTATGGTCCACTCGTATCCGTCCTCCCCCATCGTGTCGGCTACATTGAAGCTATCATAAGAACCTGACATATAGAGATATTTTCCTATTGCATTTTTCAATGCAAAACCATTTGCCGTAGCCTCGACACTCATGACACTGTATGCAGCATCAGCAGCAGAAATAACTCCGTCTGTCACAGTAATAGGATCAGGATACATATAACCATATGTATAATCGTCACCTGTTAAACGCCCAAACGGGTAGTAATTATTATCAGCACCCAATGAAGCTATCACATATTCACCAGCACCAGTAAATCCTTTTGAAGTTTCAACTTTCTTAAATGATCCATCTTCTTGCTTCGAAAACAGATAAACATCCAGATAAGGAACAGAAAGAGCCTTGAAATTCTTCAATTCCCATTTAGCTCCTCCCTGAGCAGTACTTGTATATTTAAATCCAATATTAACACTTTGTCCTTTATATGCAGACAAATCTACAGCTCCCATATTGACATAGTTCCAGTTTTCACCTTTAGAACGTACTGGAATTGTAGCTAACTGTGTCCAAGTTGGTTCACTCGGAGTTTCTCCACTACCTCCGCCACCAATGCTAGGTTCTGTTTCCGAATATGCATAATTTACCACTAACATATCTCCATCTTTTGCATCAGGATTTACAGCCTTCAAAACAGATGAGATTTTACCTATAGACTTAGGAGAAAGAAAATTAGCTGTAACTTGATCCCCCCATATCAATTCATAATCGTCAGAAGTAAGGCTATAACTTTTAATGCCATTGAAGTCCTTCAGATATTCGGGCAGATTCTCAAAATTGTTATAATAGACCGTAACCTTGGAATTATCGTCCAGATAAGGGAACTTGCCGGAGATGAAAGTAGGCAAATACCATGCAGCCGGTGCATCTTCCGTGAAATATTTATTGGCTCCGACAGCAGCCAAAGCAGCCGCATACGTATTTCCTTCAGGATCTTTGGACAATGCTATTTCCTTATTCGTGCTATTATTCGCTATTGCTGCATAATCTGAATCAACCAGACGAAGAGTGTCATTCCGCACATCAGTAGGACGAGTCATTTCGTCGAGCCCAGCAAAGTTATCTTCATTGTAATCGCAACCGCCTAATGCGAGCAACGATGCCATTACGGGAATTATATATTTTCTTTTCATAAAATCGACTAACTTTAAAGATTAAAAATTAAGCTTCAGTCTTACACTGTACGTACGACCCCAGGCATAGAATACGCGGGCGTCTTCCCAGCTGTGCGAAGCACCATCGATCGCATCGGTAATATATTCCTGATCGAATACATTGTCTATATTACCATAAAGTGTCGCATTGATATTACCAATCTTGAAACGATATCTGGCGCTCAGGTCGAACACGTTTGCATCAGGAATTCTCCAAGGACTGTCGTATGACTTCTCGCCGTTGGCTACCAGATCGCTCGAATTGAATGACCACTCAGCATAGTTGCGTCCGTAGTAGTTCCAATCGATACCTACACTAAGGTCTTTCGTAATCTTGGCATCCAATCCCAGAGCAGCTGTTGTCTGTGCAGAGTTACCAACCTTGGTATCATTCAAGTGGATAGTCATTGAAGCATGATCTTCGGCCTGGATACCTGAAGCGTGAACAATTTCGCCTTCGCTTGTCCAGCTCTTTACAGGCTGACCGGTTGAATCGTAGAAGTAACCTTTAGCATCGCAATTCCAACGCCAGTATCCCATAGAGAACATACCACGAACATCCAACCATCTGAACGGTTTAGCAACCAAATCCAATTCAACACCCTGGTGGATAGCATTTACACCACTCATGTTGATACTGATACGATCGACAAACTCACCGTCACGGTTCTTCAAATCGATACCACGGCTCATGGTCTTGTTCAACCACTTCGTGTGATACAGGTTCAGGTTGGCAGTCAGATATTTCGAACGGAAGCCATAACCCAATTCTGCAGAGAATACTTTTTCATTAACCGCATCCGGGTTGGTCAGGTTGCTGGTTGTAGACTGCAGGAAAGCACCTCCCGAGAAGAAAGGAGCACGGCTGATATAACCAATGTTGGCAAAAACATTATGATTGTCAGTGAGGTTGTAGTTCAAACCGCCCTTGGCAGTCCATCCCAAGAAGTTTACAGTCTTAGACTTGGCATGATCGGCATCATAGTAAAAGCGGTCGTAACGCCAATAACCGGTGTTCGAGATAGAACCGGCAACAAAGGCACTCAGTTTGTCTCTGTTGTATTCGGCCTGTGCAAATACACCTTCCTGTACGGTATAACCATCATAATCACGATAAACTACATCGCCTACCTGCAATTTCTTGTTAACAAAAGCGTTGCCGGCTGCAGCAGCAGCGTTATTAGCTACCAATACATTCTGACGAGAGGAAGAGTCGATGTAATAGTCACCACCATAAAGGTCGCACAATTCATTGGTATGCACACCCTTATAATAACGGAAATCAACACCGCCATAGAAATCTACATATTCACCGAACTTTGTAGTATAAGTAGAAAGCAAACCAATCCAAGTGTGCTTGTTATAAGACTTAGACATGGCCATCTTCGAACCGGTATCGCTTTCCTGATTCAGCTTATAAATTTCGTCGTATGCGAAAGTACCGTCTTCGTGACGGAAAGTAGTGTTCAATGTACCATAAGAAGCACCATACCAGTTGCTTCTATCAGAAGAAGTAAAACCTTGACCGGCATATCCATAACCGTTACCGATAGATGCGTACAAAGCTGTACTCAAAGAAGAGTTACGGTTAATCTGCCACAAGTGATTCAAAGAAAGCTGCGGTTTGTGATAAGCATTGCGGGCAGAAGTCTTTCTTTCGCCATTCAAGCCATATCCGTAAGTAGGATTATACTTGTAGGGGCTGTCACCATTCATATACTTCTTTGCTACAGTCTGCCAGCCTTCAATAGTCAAACCGTCGTTGTTATTACGTTGGTTGTGCCACTGAGGAGCGCCGAAAGCTGTAAACGAAAGCTGATGGTTGTCGTTAATACGCTTTGCGATATTGATAAACCAGTTATAAGCCTCGTATTCGGTACCCTGAATGTATCCATCGGCCCAAGTCTTGGCACCCAGCAATGTCAATGCCCAACCAGACTTGCTCATACCTGTAGATACGTTAAACATGATTTTATTATAACCGTCATTTCCCATCGCATAAGAAACGGAACCACCTTTCTTTGCTTCTACAGAATTGGTCACAATATTGATAGAACCACCCACCGAAGGAGCAGATACTTTAGAAGCACCTAAACCGCGTTGAGTCTGCATGCTGCGAGTCACGTCAGAAAGGCCGGCCCAGTTTGACCAATAAATACCTCCCCACTCCATATCGTTCATCGGCACGCCATTGATCATTACCGCGATATTTTCGGATTCGAAACCACGCATGTTGATACGGGAGTCTCCAAAACCACCACCTTGCTTAGTAGCGTATACACCAGGAGTCGATTTCAAAATCTCAGGGAATTCCTTCGTACCTAACTTTTCTTCGATAAACACAGGCTCTACTGTCGACACAGCAACAGGAGTCTTTCGGGCAATGGCCACGGAGGAAGTGACAACTACGTCATTCAACAATACTGCATCCGGCTGCATCTTGACAACCCCTAAATCAACAGAAGCACCCTTCTGTGTGATTTTCTGCTTCAGGTCCTTGTAACCCACATACTTGAATACCAAAGTGGCATTCGGAGCAACGCCTTGCTTGAAATAACCGTCAATGTCGGTTACCGAACCTTGCGTAGTACCTTCTACCATAACGGCAGCTCCCACTAACGGTTCACCTGTTTCTGCGTCAACAAGTTGACCTTTTACTGTAGTCTGAGCCATCGCGTACGAGCTGAGCACAGACATCACAGCAACTAATAGGAAATGAATTAGATTTCTTCTCATAATCCTTCTTTTAGTTAATAGATAGTGTTAATTAAACATTAATTTATGTTCCGAGTTGCAAATATAACTAATTAAAACAAGATTTATATTACATTTATGCTACTTTTTTTAAGTTATAGAAAGACATTGCAAACGCCTTTCAGCAAACATTTTCCATCCGTTTGCACTGGAGATTTCAATCTGTAAGCGAACAGCAGAAATATTATACATTTTAACACGAAAACAAAGAAGCTAAGAACTTTCTATTAAAAAACGAAGGAGAATGAAAAGGCATGCCCCTTTATTGCAGAACCACAAAAAAAAGCCTCACCGACCCAAGCCACCCAGATCCTTATAAACGCAAAAAAGGTGGAAGAACCCGTCTTCCACCTTTCAAACCTATCGATACAAATGCTCATTTCAACTGCTCTGCCACCTGCTTCAACAGATTGTTGGCATTATCCAACATTTTCTTTTGAGCCGGTTTGTCAGCAGACAACAGCGGAACGAGTTTTTCCAAATATACTTTAGCTTCTTTGAAGTCGTTGTCAGCCTTGGCAGCCTCTTCATCGTATTTTGCACGATCGGAAGTAGCCAGCGGAGTAGCTTTTCTCAGGATAGTTGCACCATTATTGAAATACAATGCGCCCAAACTATACAATGCATTCACATTGTTTTCCTGGAAAGCCAAAACTTGTTTGTAAGCTTCTTCAGCTTCTTCTACCTTACCGGCTTTCTGAGCAGTAATACCTGCGTTGATATAATAGTTAGAATACAGCTTGGTCAATGTCTTGTTGCCGGGAACAGCTTCCAAACCTTCTTTCAATGTAGCTACATACTCATCGTTTTTCTTTAAGTCTTTCAATGCACCGGCTTTTCCGATGTATGCATTGGCCAGATTATATTTCTTCTGAACGGCAATATCGAAATACTTAACGGCTTCGGCCGGTTTCTTGATTTTATCGGCACATACACCACAATTATAGGCAATAACAGAGTCCTGATTATTGGTTTGTGTCAAATAAGTGCTGAATTTTGTGTAAGCTTCCTGGTAGTTCTTTGCTTCAAGGGCGGCTTTACCTTCATTGATCAGTTTTGCAGGATCTGCAGCTTCCTGCGCAAAAAAAGTAGTTGCTGCACAACAAAGTGCAAGAGATAAGATTAATTTTTTCATATGCTTTAGTTGTTTATAAATCGACTTCTCAAAGGTAACAGACAGAAAGCAGTCATCAAAACCTTTTTAACTTTTTTGACTTTTTTACGATAGTTGTAACAAACGTTACATAACGTAAAATTGCCACGGAAAACATAAAAAAAAGTGGCCACGCACTTTTATTCAACGTTCGTGACCACTTTTCAATCATCATACATCTACTACCTTCGTGAGGCATATGACTTAATTACCGGAATATTACTTAATGTCGATTACCTTTTTCGATTTAGCTTTCTCTTGCTCAGTGAACTTAGGCAACTCGATGTTCAACACACCGTTTTCTACATGAGCAGCGATTTGTTCTTTATCTACATCGTCGGGCAGAATCATTGTCTGCTGGAACTTAGAGTATGAGAACTCGCGACGCAAATAGCGACCTTCCTTCTTATCCTCGTCCTTGCTTTCATTCTTCTTCTCCATTGTGATGACCAAGTTGTTATCTTCGTCGATATGAACGTTGAAATCATCCTTTGTCATACCAGGAGCAGCCAACTCGACTCTGTATTCTTTTTCTGTTTCGAACACATTGATGGCAGGAGCAGTTGCATTTGCTTTTTCCATCCAATCGTTATCAAAAAAGTCATTAAAAATACTCGGTAACCAATTTTGATTTCTTCTAACAGGCATCATAGTTGTAATCTCCTATATTATAAGTTTAACATTCAATTTATTCCGAACGCCTGCCCAAACTCCTCAGGCGCTTTCTTCAGGAACACCCTTTCGGGAAGTTCCCTCGGTCTTTCGCCCTCGGCTTCCGAACCGTCGTTCGCCATAGATATGGCAAACTCCGTGCCAATGGTTTTTTGATGCCTTTATTGACAATATGTCACAAAAACAATGACTATTCTACTTGTTTTATGACATTTTGTAACCAAACAAATTCTAATGAAAGATTCAAGTCAGTTTAAAACGGATCCTCCAACGTTTATCTTCTTCGTTCCAATCGTGACTGATAATTTTAAAAGTTCCGATTTCGGACGTATTGGCCACATGTGTGCCAATGCACAAGCATTCGTCATAGTCGCCCACCTTAACTATACGTACCGTCTGCGATGCATCGTCGGGCAAACGCTTCAAATCGAAACGCCCTTTTGCTTCATCTTGCGAAATATATTCAGTTGTGACAGGCAAGTGGCGTCCTATTACTTCGTTCACCGCATCTTCCAAACGCTTCACATCGTCTTCTGTCGGGCAGTGTTCAAGCCGATAATCCAATTTACTCTTCTTCCGTTCAATATGTGCCGACACCGATCGTCCGCAACCAAACAGACGGATCATTGTCTGATTTACAATATGTTCGCAGGTATGCATGGGTGGATATTCCTGTTTGTTGTGCTCGTTGAGCTGCAGCTGCTGTTGTTCTTCCATCCTTTTTTCTTCGTTTTAAATGATATTAATGATAAAAAAAATAAGAGTGTGCCAAAGATAGCCATAATTACCTTATTATTCTGTTGACAACTCCACCAAATCCTTACACAAGAATATTTTTATCGAGAAAGTTTTGCAGATTTCATAAAAAGACGTACCTTTGCACCGCAATTAAGGCTGGTTCCGTAGCTCAGCTGGATAGAGCAACGCCCTTCTAAGGCGTGGGTCTTGCGTTCGAATCGCAACGGAATCACAGGAAAAAGGAAGCTTCAAAACATCGTTGACGTGTTTTTGGGTTTCCTTTTTTATTTCCCCCCGCCTCTGCTCTCTCCTGCCTGGATCCATCGGCTGAGGGCATATAAAAAATAAGTGCACCAAAATCAGGAAACCGAGTTCCTGATTTCAGCACACTTTCAACCTTAACAAACCAAAAAGTCAGAAGAAGGTTGCTTAAGCGCAACCTCTTATTTCGTTTTCTTCAATACAACCGCTGTACGTGCAGGCACATACAGTTTCAACCATTCTTTTTTCTCCTTCTTGTAAAGAGGGTCGGGCATGGTGAAATGCTTGATGGTATCGTCGCTGAAGCCATAACCTCCGTAAGCGGGATTATCGGTATTCAGGATGACTTCATAAGAGCCGGCCGGCACAAGGAAACCATAATCGGTAAACGACTGCTTCGGATTGAAATTGAAGACAAAGACCAGATCCTTGCGCATATAGGCCAAAATCTGATCGCTATCGTTATGCCAGATTTCCTGCACAGGCGTATCCTGGAAATTGCGAATGCTCTTGATGACCGACAGCATGGCTATATCGAAATCGCCCAAATAGTGATAAGCCAGGTTATGATTATCGACCAAATCCCACTGACGACGCGCATACTTGCACGACCAGCCGTTGCCTTCACGCGGGAAATCGATCCACTCGGGGTGTCCGAACTCATTTCCCATGAAGTTCAGGTAACCGCCGTTGATGGTAGTGGCTGTAAGCAGACGAATCATCTTGTGAAGGGCTATGCCGCGGTGCACACGATAGTTTTCATCACCTTTCTGCATATGCCAATACATGTCCGCATCAATCAGGCGGAAAATGATGGTCTTGTCGCCCACAAGTGCCTGATCGTGGCTTTCGACATACGAGATAGTCTTTTCGTCCTTACGGCGATTGGTTACTTCCCAAAACATGCTGGAGGGTTTCCAATCCTCATCTATCTTTTCCTTGATGGTCTTGATCCAATAATCAGGGATGTTCATGGCCATGCGGTAGTCGAAGCCATATCCGCCGTCTTCATACTTGGCTGCCAATCCGGGCATGCCCGATACTTCTTCGGCGATGGTAATGGCATTGGGCTTGATCTGATGAATCAGACGATTGGCAAGGGTCAGGTAACAGATGGCGTTATCGTCCTCGTGACCGTTGAAATAGTCGCCATAATTGCAGAAGGCCTCACCCAACCCATGACTATAGTAGAGCATGGATGTAACGCCATCGAAACGGAAGCCATCGAAATGATACTCTTCCAACCAATACTTGCAATTGGACAGCAGGAAATGAATCACCTCGTTTTTCCCATAGTCGAAACACAATGAATCCCAAGCCGGATGCTCATGACGGTCGCCCGGATAGAAATACTGGTTGGGATCGCCAGCCAGATTGCCCAATCCTTCCACCTCGTTCTTTACGGCATGCGAATGTACGATATCCATGATGACAGCAATGCCCATGCCGTGAGCCGTATCGATCAGTTCCTTCAGTTCGTCGGGAGTGCCGAAACGCGAGGATGCCGCAAAGAAGCTGGATACATGGTAACCAAAACTCCCATAATAAGGATGTTCCTGAATGGCCATAATCTGAATGCAATTATAACCGTCTTTTACGATGCGTGGAAGCACATTCTCTTGAAACTCTTTATAGGTACCGATTTTTTCTTCTTGTTGAGCCATTCCGATATGGCACTCGTAAATGAGCAACGGGACATTTTTTGCCGGTTTGAACACCCGTTTTTTCATCTTATAGGGCTTCTCGGGATCCCAAACCTGGGCACTGAAAATCTTTGTCTGCTCGTCCTGAACAACACGTGTGGCCCATGCGGGGATACGTTCGCCTTGTCCACCCTCCCAATGCACCATCATCTTGTACAAATCGCCATGCTTCATGGCACCGGCGGGCAACTTGATTTCCCAATTGCCATTGGCCTTACGCTTCAAGCTGTATTTCTTTTCTTCCTTCCAGCCGTTGAAGGTTCCAATCAGGTATATTTGAGTGGCATTAGGTGCCCATTCACGAAATACCCATCCGTCGGCCGTGCGATGCAAGCCAAAATATAAGTAACCGGACGCAAAGTCGGACAAAGTATGCTTTCCTTTGTTGGTCAGTTCGGCTTCCTTGTCGATGGCATGCTGATGACGGCCATTGATCGCGTCGGCATAAGGCTCAAGCCACGGGTCGTTTTTAATCAAGTTCAATGTTTCCATAAAATACAATCTTAGGATTCGTTATATTCAGACTTTAATTTTCACAATAATCTTCTTCACGCCCTTGGGTGTAATGCCGGGCGCATGGACATCCTGCGGGAAGAAGATGGCAAACATGCCAGGCTTTACAGTCAGATAACTCTCAGCAGGTCCGTCGAAGAACATGATGTCTTTTTCAGCATTGTAAGGGGTGCTGACCGGCAATTCCTCCTGAAGCGGCGTATAGCCCATGACCTCCACATCCGAAACCGGAATCTGAATGTCGATGTATTCCTTGTGAGCTTCCAAACGGGCCTCTTTGGAAGTTTTAGGCTGGGTTTGAGCAACATTTACCCAAAGTTCCTTACCCTTCAACTCCTTTTTTCCTATCTCCAGCGTCGCCCAATCAGTGGATTTCAAGAACTCGGCGACTTGTGCAAACAGGGGGTGAAGCGAAACGTATTCCCCTATATGTTCCAATTTGTCTATTACCATAGTTTTAAGATGTTAATTGGTTATTATCACATATGCTTTATTCATATTCGAACTCATCAATCGTATAATTTATAAAGTCGGAAAAGCGCTTCATTTGCCTGAAGATTTCTTCCGTCCGATCCAAAAAATCCGATTCGGTAAAGAAACTGTCGGGCACACTGCAGGCAACCGTATATTCCTTGCATTGCAGATACTTCAGATAGGGATAATCTTTGGAGAATCCTTTGGGAGCCGATTTCAGGAAACTTTCTCCAACGACAGGAAAGTATTGCTTAAACCGGGGGTCTTCGACAATGCTGCGATATTCGGCCATATTGTCGTAAACGGCTTGCCTCAAAGCACGAAGCAAAGGTGACGGAAGACAGTAGCTTCCACCCGCCAGCAAGCAGTTGTCCGGCTGAAGGTGGACATAATAACCGCAATGATATGACTTTTTCCCTTTCGGATTGATATAGCCGCCGATGTGTATCTTATAGGGAGTTTTGTCTTCCGAGAAACGCGTATCCCTGTATATGCGGTAAGTGCAATCTTTGGGCTCAATGCAACGGACACTCTCATCGAACAAGGAAATCCGAGAGATGACGGCAGATAATAAGTTGTCGAACTCAGTGCGAGCCGTTTCGTAGTAATCACGATGGGCATTGAACCATTCACGATTGTTGTTGGCTGCCAGATCTTTTAGAAATTGGAATATAACAGGTATATCCATACATCCATCTACATTTCTTTATTTATTTGACAAACTTACAAATAATTTTTTGAACAAACGAAGAAGTATGAGAAAAAGAAACAAAAAAGCCGTGCCGGCAAAAACAATCCATGATCATTTTGCCGACACAGCTTATCTGATTTTCTACAGAGCAGGTTGTCTATTCCGACACCTGTCGCTGTCTAACACTTTCAACAATCAATTGAACCAGCGAACATAGCAGAAGTCCTGACGATGGGGCAGATCGGGGTTCTTTGGGAACATACGGTAAGCCACTTTGAAACTTCCTGCATTTTCCAGTTTGTGCTTAGCACGGAAGGTATAAAGAGTACCCTCTTTCTTCACCACTTCGAACGGCTCGACTGAATATACATGCTGTTTGCCATCACCGGCAGTGTAAGTTGTTACCAGTTCGAGGCCGATTGCATCGTCCAAGCCCTTCTCGTCGATGACGTATGTGATGGAATATTCCTTTCCGCTTTCGATGGATGCTTGCTTGATTTCTTCCGACTTCTCGCAAGAGACGATCTCGATGCTGTCCCACTTCTCGGCTACCATTTCCTTCCAAGCAGCAATTTCCTTGGCCTTGGCATTGTTGTCGGCAGCCAGCAGGTGGAAGCGTTTAGCCTCCTTGTTATAGAACTTGTTGTAGTAATCGTCCAACTGACGTTTCATCGTATAATGAGGCGCAATCTGAGCGATAGAGTTCTTGATGGTCTTGATCCATCCTTCGGAGTATCCCTTCTTGTTGCGTGCATAATACAAGGGCAGGATTTCTGTTTCGAGGATGCTGTAGATGGTAGCGGCATCGAGCTGATCCTGATGTTCCTGATTCTGATAAGTACGCTTCTCGGTCAAAGCCCAACCTGCGCCTTCACGATAGCCTTCGAGCCACCAGCCGTCGAGCACGGAGAAGTTGATGACACCATTCATCAAGGCCTTTTCACCTGACGTACCGGATGCTTCGAGCGGACGGGTCGGAGTGTTCAGCCAGATGTCAACACCCGATATAAGGCGACGCGCCAACTGCATGTCGTAGTTCTCGAGGAAGATGATCTTGCCCAGGAACTCGGGACGACGCGAGATTTCGATGATCTTCTTGATCAATCCCTGGCCGGCACCATCGTGCGGATGAGCCTTACCTGTGTACAGGAACTGAACAGGATAGTCGGGATTATTTACAATTTTAGCCAGACGATCGAGATCGGTGAACAACAGGTGTGCACGCTTGTAAGTGGCAAAACGACGGCCGAATCCGATCAGCAGTGCATTCGGATTGATCTTGTCGAGCAGGGATACGATGCGCGAAGGATCGCCCTGATTCTTCAGCCAGCTTTCGCGGAACTGACGACGAATGAAGTCGATCAGTTTGTTCTTCAAAGCCATGCGGGTCTTCCAGATTTCTTCATCGGGTACGTTATAGATGGCTTCCCAGATCTTTGCATTCGACTGGTCGAACCAGAAGTTTTCGTCGAAGTGAGCGGCATAAAGCTGTTTCCATTCGGTGGCGCTCCATGTGGGGAAGTGTACGCCGTTGGTCACATAACCTACGTGCATTTCTTCAGGGAAGTAGCCCTTCCAGATAGGCGCAAACATCTCCTGCGATACTTTTCCGTGCAGCCAGCTTACGCCGTTGACTTCCTGAGAAGTGTTGCAGGCAAAGATTGACATACAGAAGCGCTCGCCCTTGTCGCCGGGGTTGTTGCGTCCCAGGTCCATCAGATCGTCCCAAGTAATGCCCATTCTTGAAGGATAACCGCCCATGTACTTGCCAAACAAACCTTCGTCGAAGTAGTCGTGACCGGCAGGCACCGGTGTATGTACGGTGTAAAGCGAAGAAGCGCGAACCAGCTCGATTGCCTGGTTGTAGGTCAGACCTTCGGCAACGTAGTCGCAGATACGCTGTACGTTGATGAGGGCGGCGTGTCCTTCGTTGCAATGATAAATGTCTTTCTTGATGCCCAGTTTCTTCAGCGTCAGGATACCGCCGATACCCAACAGGATTTCCTGTTTCAGACGGTTTTCCCAGTCACCACCATACAACTGGTGAGTGATGGAGCGGTCGAATTCGCTGTTCATCTCGTTGTCCGTATCCAGCAGATACAAGGAGATACGTCCTACGTTGACTTTCCATACATAGGCATGTACGTAGTAGTCGAGGTAAGGTACGTCAACGATCACCTGCTGTCCGTTTTCATCGAGCACACGGTCGATGGGCAGCTGGCCAAAGTTTTGTGCTTCGTAGTTGGCTATCTGCTGACCGTCCATCGACAAGGTCTGTGTGAAGTAGCCATAACGATAGAGAAAGCCGACGGCGCACAAGTCAACATTGCTGTCGGAAGCTTCTTTCAGATAGTCGCCAGCCAATACGCCGAGACCTCCTGAATATATTTTAAGTACGTGGTTCAAACCGTATTCCATACTGAAGTAGGCCACGGAAGGACGATTCTTGTCCGGCTCTACATCCATATAATGACGGAACTTGGAGTAAACTGCCTCTAATCTGCGAAGAATAACATCATCATTCGCCAATGCTTCAAGCTTGGCAAAGCTCATACGTTCCAACAGTAAGACGGGATTTTGTCCCACTTCTTTCCAGAGAGCCGGATCAAGGTCTTTAAACAACTCAGTAGCTTCATAGTTCCACGACCACCAGATGTTTCGTGCCAATTCAGACAACTTCTCCAGTTTTTCAGGAATATGAGATTTCACATTCACTTCCCTCCAATTCGGAGTGTTTACATTACTAACTTTAATCTTCATTGTATGATAACTTGATTGATAAATAAATTCGTTAACCCAACAGACGCTTCATGGCATTGCGCAGGGCGATGTCATAAGCTTCATAATAATATTGAATAAAGTGCTTCCAGAGGGCCTGTTCGGCTACCTGGCTTGCCCTTTTGCGTATTTCTTTGATCTCAGCATCAGTCTTGGCCGAGAATGCCGAGATGGTATCCTTAATGCCGTCGGCCACTTCCGAATAGTTGTAGTCGGAACGATGCAGCACCTCCACCCCGTCGTCGATGCCATGCTGGTTTTTCAGGCTTTTCACCCAAAGCCCGAATCCGGCGAGGTCGGTCGTCACGGTAGGCACATGGAAGGCGACACTCTCCAGCGGCGTATATCCCCAAGGCTCGTAATACGAAGGATAGACACTGAGGTCTTCGCCGATGATGACGTCGTAGTAGTGCTTGTTGATGATACCGTCTTTACCATCCAGATAGCAGGGCACGAAGATGACCTTGACATTGTCTTCGGGTCGGTTGCCCATGCCTAAGTATTTGAGCATGTCCAATACCTGGTCGTGCGTCATGTTGCGCAGCCAGTGGGTGATGAAGGGGCACTCCAGAGGGGTGGTGTATTTTTCGTCTTTCTTCTTCAGCCGCTCCTGCAGATCTTCGCGCGGATCGCCTACCCATCCGGGCACGTTGACGAATGCCAGCACTTTCTTCTTCAGGTTCTTATCGCGGTTGAGGCGGTTCAGCGACTCCAAAAAGACGTTGATACCTTTGTTCTTGAACTCGTATCGTCCGCTTGTGCCTACAATCAGCGTGTCATCGCCCAGGTTGTCGCCCAACACGCAGTTGGCTACGCGCAACATCAATGCTCGCGCACGCTTGCGTTTATTGGTAAACGTGATACCTTTGGGGACAAAATCGTCTTCGAAGCCATTCATCAGGATGACGTCGGCCGACTTGTCGAGCAGTTCACGGCATTCGTTGTTGGTAATCTCGCTGACGGTTGTAAAGCAATCGACATTGTGCGCCGTCTGCTTTTCGATGGAGTGCTTAGATTGCATGTTCAGTTCTACGGCCATCTGATCGCCGTTGTAGGCAAAGAGATAATCGTAAAGCGGTTTGTCATTTCCCGCTATTGAACGGCCGATGGACGTGGCGTGCGTAGTGAAGATGGTAGCTATCTCGGGGACGGCTGTCCGCAGATAGAGGGCTCCCATGCCTGTCATCCACTCGTGTGCCTGAAAAATGACTTTGTCGTCGGCCGTGAGGTTATACCGATAAAAACTCTCCACAACTTTTCCTGAAGCGTAGGCAAACATGGAGGCTTCGTCGTAGTCGCCATAAGCGTGCAGCGAATCGACCTGGAAGCGATTCCACATATCAGTATAGATTTCATTCTTTTGTGAATAAAACGGCTGAAAATCGACCAGGATCACGATGGGTTCACCGGGTACTTGCCAGCGTCCCACGCGCACGGACAAGTGGTCGTGCTCTGTCGCATATTTTTTCCACGCTGCGCATAGATTTTCCGATTCGGCAAACAGCGGATTTTCCTTTCCCTTCCAAAAGTCCGGACCTATAAAGATCACTCTGTCACGAAACTTGTTTTGTAAAGTGTTTGCCCTTGTTGACAAAACCGTATAAATACCACCGACTTTATTGCATACCTCCCAACTTGCTTCAAAGATGTAATCGGGGGTTAGTAGTTCCTTAGCCATATATGTCATTATATCTCAACTTTATTGTGCCTGCAAAAATACATATTATTCTTTGAAAAATAGCCTTTTACTTGAAAAAACTAACGAGAAAAATCTGTTTTCGGCATTTCTAAAACGCCACAACAGCATGCAGGGCACTTTTGAGAATCTGCCTTACTGAATGCCGACGGCCTCCGGACGGCATCTGCCCTATGCTGCCCCGGCCGATCTGAGAAACAGGGTCAGGAGTTCCCGATTGGCTTCTCCGTCGATTTCCAATTCCCTCTTTTCTTCGAAAAGGCTGAGCGAGCGGGGGCACTCGCCACAGATATCCACGCCGATCACCGATTCTTTACTCAGGATGATGCCCAGCAGGTGTTCGAGTTCGTCAAGCGAAAGCGAGCCCTGATCCCAGTTGGTGGCAGCCGATGCGGCATTCAGCACGTCTTTATCGACCGAGATGTAGATGGGGCAATCGATATGTTCTTCGGAGAAGCGGCGCCAGCTTTCCTCGTGCGACAAGTCGGTTTCGCTATAGCACTTCACCTTGTCGCCATAACCCGTCGTCATGGCTTCGACCAGCTTTTCGGCAGCCCCCACGATGAATACCTTGCGCAAGAAGGAGTTGGTTTCGAGCACGTCCTTTACCCACGACCCGCACGACAGCATGTCTTCGAACAGCGTAGGTTGCATGTCGGGGTGATGGTCGAAAACGACCAGCGAGAAAGGTTCGCGAATCTTGTCCGTCCACAACTTGCTCAGGTAGTGATAGTTGCCCGAGTCGATGAAGTGAATGCCATCGGGCGGAAAGGGAGCCATCTTCGCTTCGAGGCAGCGACGGGCGTCGGCATCGCAATAGCAATCCACGCCGTTCAGATCGGTGCAGTCGATCCAGCGGAAGCGGCGGTTGTTCACGAAGTGTTCTTCTTCATATACACGGGTGAAATTCATCAGGATGATGTTCGGCTTCATCGGCGGCCTCCTTCCATGGTCACAGCCACTTTGATGACCCCGTCGGCGCGACTTTCGAACAGGCGATAGGCTTCATCGATGTCAGACAGTGGGAAGCGATGGGTGATGAGCGGCGTGGTATCGATCTGTCCTTGCTCGATCAGGCGGAGTATCTCGGCACAATCGCATCCGTCCACCCCACCCGTTTTGAAGGTCAGGTTCTTGCCGTACATGTCGGGCAACGGAAGTACCTGCGGACGGTCGTAGAGGGCAACGACGGTGACCACGGCATTGGGGCGTGCGCACTGCCATGCCAGGCAGAAGCTGTCGTCCGAACCCGCTACTTCTATCACCACGTCGGCACCGCCATGAAGGCTGTGCGCAAGGACGAAGTCGCGACACGCTTCGGGTTCCGTCACCAACACGCCGGGATAATGTTCTTCGACGAAGCGCCTCCTTTCGGCCGACTTTTCGCAAACAATGATGCGCCGAGGATGCTTCAAAAAGGTGCAAAGCAAGGTGCAGATACCCGTAGGGCCCGCCCCGATCAGAAGCACTGTGTCGTCGGGTGCGATGTCGGAAATGCGCGTTGCCCAATAGCCTGTGGCGAGGATGTCGCCCACGAAAAGCGCCTGTTCGTCATTCACCGTGTCGGGGATGCGGTCGAGGCCCTGGTCGGCATAAGGCACACGCACGTATTCGGCTTGTCCGCCGTCGATGCGGCAACCCAACGCCCATCCGCCGTGAACGTCGGTACAGTTGTTTACATAACCGTGGCGGCAGAAGAAACATTCACCACAGAAGGTTTCGACGTTGACCGTCACCCTGTCGCCAGGCCTTACCGTAGTCACAGCCGAACCTATCTGTTCGACGACGCCCACCATCTCGTGCCCCACGGTGATGCCGGGCACGGCGCGAGGCACACTGCCATGCTTGATGTGCAAGTCGCTGGTGCAGATGCTTCCCAGGGTGACACGCACCAGTGCGTCGCGCGGATCAATCAACCGTGGCATCGGCTTCTCGACGAGGGCAAACCTCCCTTTCTCGATATAAGTATATGCAAGCATTTCTTGTATTTCCTCCTTTTTATAAAGTCAAATGGCAGACACAAACATACGAATAAAATCCGATAAGGCGTCCCACTTGCAGGTACTAATTTCATCCCAGCCACACGCGGACGAAAAAAAATAGCAACTCAGCATCGATACATCCGAAGAAAAAAATTCGTAACTTGCGCCGCCAAAAAGGGTTCCTAAGTTGAAGGAGTTAAAGAAGTTAAGGGAAGTTATCGCCCACCAAGGTGGGCTTGGAAGTTAAAGCCGATAGTTCGAGTGTAGGGTCGGTATCCTTTTTCACAAAGGTACTGGCGCGACTCCTAAAATTCATAGTTTCCTAACTGCCCGATAAACTCAAAAAAACAAAAAATCAGAAACTCAAAACTTAAAAACTCAAAAACTCAAAAACTTAAAACTTAAAACCTAACGCCACATATGGCCGACAATTATCTTGAAAACCAGTTCGAACAATACCAGGCACGAAAAGCCGCCTGGGAGAGAGAGAAGAAACTTGGCAAAAGGAAAGCACACCCCGCCACCCGGCCGACAGCCGACAAGGCGGCACCTGCCGAAAACGTAACGCCCGACACAGGAACAACACCGCCCTCGTGCGTGGATTGCGGCACCCAAAACTGCAAGTACAAGACCAAGACTTATCCCGACTTCTGCCTCACTACCCACCTCGACCCCGCCGACCGGCAATGGGCACTGGAGCGCTACGACGAAGGGCGCAACCACGACATCATGGTGGCCAGCGCCGAAGTCGAGTACGAAGGCTATTGCCAATGGACACGCGTGGAGGAAATCATGCGCTTTGCCCGTAAGATAGGCGCCCACAAGATAGGCATCGCCAACTGCATCGGCCTTGTCAGCGAAGCGCGCATCTTCGCCCGCATCCTGCGCGAAAACGGCTTCGAGGCCTATTCCGTCGTCTGCAAGGTGGCCGGACAGGCCAAGTCGTCGGTAGGCATCCCGCAGCAATGCGAAAGCATCGGAGCGGCCATGTGCAACCCCATCCTGCAGGCACGCCTGCTGAACAAGGCCAAGACCGACCTGAACGTAGTCATCGGCTTGTGCGTGGGGCACGACAGCCTCTTCTACAAATACTCCGAGGCCTACGTCACCACGCTGGTCACCAAGGATCGGGTGACGGGCAACAACCCCGCCGCCACGCTCTACACCGCCCATTCGTATTATCGTAAAAAACTGTCGCCCGACCCACAACCATAAGCCCCCGTCCGACGCCCTATGCTTCACCCATTTACAACGCTCATATCGCACCTCACCCTACCCCGGAAGTTCACCTACCCCTTCTGCTACACACCCCATCCCCTCTGCCTGCGCGCCGCCTACGAAGTGCAGGAGTATCTGAAGCAACAGAAGCAATGGAAAAGCGAGCTGGACGCCGGCAAAATGTTCGGCGTACTGGTGGTGCGCACGCCCGACGACCGGTTGGGCTACCTGGCCGCCTTTTCGGGCACCCTGGCAGGCACCAACGTACACCCCTTCTTCGTGCCGCCCGTGTATGACATGCTTCAACCCGACGGCTTCTTCCTGCAGGAAGAAAAGCAGATAGAAGAGATGAACGCCCAGATCGACACCATGGCCAACGACCCGAAATACTTAGAGATGAAAGCCACGCTGACGCGAAAAGAACGAGCCACCGCCGCCGTCCTCGACGACGCCAAAAACGCGATGAGGGAAGCCCGCCTGCTACGCGACAAGCGACGCAAAGAAACCGTCATGAGCCCCAAGGGCAAACTATCGGCCAAGGAAGAAGCCGAGATGATACGCGAAAGCCAGTTTCAGCGAGCCGAATACAAACGCTTGGAGAAGAAGCTGACCGCCCCCCTCGAAGCCCTGCGCGAAGAAATCGACCAGATGGAGGACCGGATCTTCCGGCTGAGGTGGAAGCGAAAACACCTTTCGGCAGGGTTGCAGCAACGACTGTTCAAGAAGTTCGAGCTGCTCAACGCCAAAGGCGAGGTGAAAAACGTGTTCGACATCTTCAAGGAAATCCAGAAATTCCCGCCCGCGGGTTCGGGCGAATGCGCCGCCCCCAAACTGCTGCAACAAGCCTACCTGCACGGTTGGCAACCCATCGCCATGGCCGAATTCTGGTGGGGGCAGTCGCCCAAAACCGAAATACGCCGCCAGGGCAACTTCTA